>OBUS01000048.1_pt1 | contig 148274 bp, 169 predicted proteins | sample 1475921 | NCBI WGS metagenome assembly OBUS01 (sample SAMEA2579948, study PRJEB22360) | human gut metagenome | reverse complement strand
ATGCTGGCTTTTGGCGCACGAGTAGTAGGAATTGAACTTGCAAAAATGATTGTTGATGCCTGGTTAACTGGTGAGTATGAAGGTGGGCGTCATCAAGTTAGAATTGATATGCTCAAAGATATTGAAGTGAGGCAATGTAAGTAAGATGTCATTAGAAATAATTCAAACTTTAAATCCTGAATATACAATCAAAAGTATTACTGACGAAGCTTTTAGAACTTATGGTAAGGTTATTGATAATAATATTGATGAAGCAATTGAATTCTGTATAGACTTTGTTCAGGCAGCTAAACAAGATAACTTTTATCTTCCTAGCGTTTTAGAAGTAGAACAATTGTCTTCGATTATTGAGCTGTCACATCGTGTTTATGGTTATTTAGAAATAATTGCAGGTATTGTCGCCGGTGATAATGTTGAATTAAGTGGAATTGAATATCATCAAGGAAGTGAAACAATTATTGCAGTCACTGATTATATTTTAGTAGTTGGGCATATATGGGATATGCAAGATGACACATATAATAGTTCTAAATGTGAACTTTTCTATGTTCCGAAAGGTACGATCGTTGAATGTTATAGTGCTACTTTACATTACACTCCTATAGCGGTTAGTAAAGAAGGCTTTATAACTATTTGTTTATTATTAAAAGGAACTGGCGATATTTTAGAAAAGCGTAAAAAGATTTTAAAGAAGAAAAATAAATGGTTTATTGCTTATCAGGATAACCTAGAAAAGATTGCCTCAGGGGATTATCCGGGTTTATTAGGCAGAAAAATCATAATTGATCATTAAGCAAGATTTTTATAATCTTGCTTCTTTTTTATTTGTGAAATTTCACGTTAAAATGTGATAATGGGCTATTATCTTAACATCGGTACAAACAGCCTTCAAAATATTGTAAGCGCTTTTAATTATTGTTAAGATAGGCATATAGGGACCTATACATTAGAAAAGTGAGGAGAGTTTAGAATATGATGCAAAAAATTCAAAGATTTGGTGGGGCGATGTTTACACCAGTCTTGTTATTTGCTTTTTCAGGAATTGTCATCGGTGTTTGTACAGTATTCCAAAGTGATGTCATCATGGGAAGTATTGCAGCATCGGACACTACTTGGTTTAAAGTATGGTATGTTGTAAAAGAAGCAGCATGGACAATCTTTAGACAAGTCAACTTATTATTTGTTATTTCGTTACCAATTGGTCTAGCTAAAAAACAAAATGCTAGAGCATGTATGGAATCATTTGTTTTATATTGTACTTTTAATTATGCATTAGCAGCACTATTAAGCAATTGGGGTTCATTTGTAGGAATTGATTACGCAATTGAAGCTGGTAGTGGTACAGGTCTTGCTAGTGTAGCAAGTATTAAAACGTTAGATACTGGAATGGTTGGTGCATTGATTGTTGCTGGTGTTGCAGTATGGTTGCATAACCGTTATTTCGATACAAAACTGCCTGAATGGTTAGGAGTATTTAGAGGTTCTTCGTTTGTGGCGATGATTGGTTTTCCCGTAATGATTGGATTAGCAGTTATTTTCTTCTTTATTTGGCCACAAGTTCAACATGGAATTGCTGGTGTTCAAACATTTATTATTAGCAGTGGCGCCTTAGGGGTATGGGTGTATACTTTCTTAGAAAGAATTCTGATTCCAACAGGATTACACCATTTTATTTATATGCCGTTTATGTATGATTCAGTTGCAATTGAAGGCGGAATCAAAACTGCTTGGGTAGCAGCAATGCCAGAAATCGCTAAATCAACAGCTTCATTAAGAACATTGTTCCCAGCTGGTGGTTATGCATTATATGGTTTCTCTAAAATGTTCGCTCCACTAGGTATTAGTGCGGCATTCTATGCAACAGCAAAAGAAAACAAGAAAAAAGAAGTATTAGGATTAATGATTCCGGTTACTTTAACAGCAATGTTTGCAGGGATTACAGAACCAATTGAATTTACATTCTTGTTTATTGCGCCGGTAATGTTTGCAGTGCATTCTGTTTTGGCAGCATCATTAGCAACAGCACAATATTTAATTGGAATTAGTGGTGACTTTGGAAGTGGAATTATTTCTAATGCGGCCTTGAACTGGATTCCACTTGGATCAGCACATTGGCAACAATATTTATTATCAGTTGTAATTGGTCTAGTTTTCTCAGGAATTTGGTTTATTGTATTTAAATTTATCATTGAAAAATTTGATTTTAAAACACCTGGTCGTGAAGACGATGATGAAGAAGTTAAGTTGGTTTCAAAAGCTGAATATAAAGCTTCTAAAGAGGATACAAGCAATGATCCAACTGGAAATATTGAAGTTAAAGGTGGCGATGCTGGTAAAGCAGCAGCTTTCTTAGCGGCATTAGGTGGTAAAGATAATATAGAATCAGTTACAAACTGTGCAACTCGCTTAAGAGTATCAGTTAAAGATGAAACATTAGTACAACCGGTTGGAGTCTTTAAAAAGGCTGGTGCTCATGGTTTAGTTGCTAAAGGTAAAGCGTTCCAGGTTATCGTTGGATTAACAGTACCTTATGTAAGAGAAGAATTTGAAAAGTTATTATAAAAAGGGGAGAAGAAGAATGAAAAAACAATCATCTATTTGTATTGCTGGCGGTGGAAGTACTTTCACCCCAGGAATTGTTCTAATGCTTATGGAAAATCAAGAACGTTTTCCAATTCGTCAAATTAAATTATATGATAATAATGCAGAGCGACAAAATAAATTAGCTGAAGCATTAGGAATTTTAATGAAAGAAAGATATCCAGAAGTTGCCTTTTCTTGGACAACTGATCCAGAAACGGCATTTACGGATATTGATTTTTGTATGGCACATATTCGTGTTGGTTTATACGCAATGCGTGAACTAGATGAAAAAATCCCATTAAAACATGGTGTTGTTGGTCAAGAAACATGTGGACCTGGTGGTTTAGCATATGGAATGCGTTCAATTGGTGGTGTTTTAGAAATTTTGGATTATATGGAAAAGTATTCTCCTAATGCCTGGATGTTGAATTATTCAAATCCAGCTGCTATCGTAGCTGAAGCAACTAGAAGATTACGACCAAATTCTAAAATTATTAATATTTGTGATATGCCAATTGGAATTGAAAGAAATTTTGCTACTATTTTAGGCTTAGAATCACGTAAAGATATGATTGTAAGATATTATGGTTTAAATCACTTTGGCTGGTGGACATCAATTACTGATAAAGAAGGTAATGATTTAATGCCAAAAATTAAAGAACATTGTCGTCAATTTGGTTATGCTGTTGATACTGAAGATTTTCAACATCGCGATCAATCTTGGATTGATACTTATACTAAAGTTAAAGATGTATATGCGGTTGATCCTGATACATTACCAAATACTTATTTAAAATATTATTTATATCCAGATTATGTAGTTGAACATTCAAATAAAGAATATACACGTGCTAATGAAGTTATGGATGGACGAGAAAAAAGAGTATTTGGGGCAGCTGCTGATATTGTAGCGAAACAAACTGCTAAAGATTGTGGATTTAGTACGGATACACATGCTGCTTATATCGTCGATTTAGCTTGTGCAATTGCTTTTAATACAAAAGAAAGAATGTTGTTGATTGTTCCTAACGATGGTGCAATAATTAACTTTGATCCAACAGCAATGGTTGAAATTCCATGTATCGTTGGTAATGAAGGTGCTGAACCATTAAAAATGGGAGAAATTCCACAATTCCAAAAAGGTTTGATGGAACAACAAGTATCAGTTGAAAAATTATGTGTTGAAGCTTGGATCGAAGGAAGTTATCAAAAAATGTGGCAAGCTTTAACATTATCAAAAACAGTACCAAGTGCTAAGGTAGCAAAAGAAATTTTAGATGATTTAATTGAAGCAAATAAAGGATATTGGCCAGAATTAAAATAATAGGAGGAAGTGAAAATGGTGTACGGAAAACTACAATCAATATTTAAATTTTTTAAAGGAATGAGTGCCTTGGATATTGTAAAATATCTATTTGTGGGTATTCCTATCTTGATTCTTGGATTCTTGTATTTATTTATGGCCCAAGGGGATATTGAAAAGATGTTTAATGAACCTTTGATTGTGGGACAATTATTACTCGTTCTAGCAATGCCATTTTGTTATCTTGCAATGCGCAATATCTGTCAAGATCTTAAAGATCGAAAAAAACGTGATGGATTGTTAATTCCGTTATGGATCTTAATTGTCTATCAAGTTAGTTCATTTAATATGATTTGTAGTTTTCTCATCATTTATGGTACTTTCCAAGAGTATGGTAAAGGAATGTTTGCAATAAAAAAATTCACTATAAATAATAGTACTAAAGCGATGTTAGTGGGATTGATTCCGCTTGGTATGTTGTACGGATTAGTTTTATTTGTTAAAATTAGATTAGGAATACTATTCTAGGAGGAATCAGGAATGTTAAATTTGTTTAAGAAAAAAAGTAAATCAGTAGAAGTATTAGCACCACTAACCGGGACGACACTTTCAATTGAAGAAGTGCCAGATCCTGTCTTTTCAGAAAAAATGATGGGGGAAGGAATTGCCATCAAGCCTACTACAGATACAGTTGTAGCGCCGTTTAAGGGGACAGTTAAAATGTTAATGCCTAATTCTGGACATGCAGTTGGTCTGTTGAGTGAGGATGGTCTAGAAATATTGATCCATGTGGGGATGGATACAGTTTCGTTAGAAGGGGAAGGATTTGAAGTTTTAACAGAAGTTGAAGCTAAAGTAGAGCCGGGTGATCCATTAATAAAATTTGATGAAGCATTTTTGAAATCAAAAGAGATGGATACTCTTACAATGGTTGTTGTAACTAATCCTGGTGATTTTCAACCGGAGCAGTTCTTAACAAATAAAGAGGTTAAAGCGGCTAACGATCCGATCATGGTTTATAAAAAATAATAGAAAAGTATTATTGGTTAAAAACTGATCATCATTTGGTGATCAGTTTTTTAGTTAGCTATTTTAATCATTAGTGTACTGGAGTATACTGTAGATATTTGGAGGGAAAATAATGGAAGGGAAAAATGGTTTAATGACACATGGCAATATTGCAAAACAGCTGATCGTGTTTGCGATACCATTATTGGTTGGAAATTTATTTCAACAGCTGTATAATACAGTCGATAGTATCGTTGTAGGTAATTTTATTGGTGATCAAGCTTTAGCAGCAGTAAATTCCAGTGGACCAATTATTGATATGCTGGTTAGTTTTTTTATGGGGTTATCATTAGGTGCCGGTGTTTTAATTTCTAATTATTTTGGAGCTCAAGATTGTCAGGGAGTTAAAGAAGGTGTTCATACAGCAATGGCTTTAGCGCTTGTTTCAAGTCTTATCACAACAATAGTCGGAGTGATTTTCACCCCAATAATCTTAAAATGGGTAAGAGTTGATTCATCCGTAATTGGGCAGAGCATTATTTATTTACGGATTTATTTTTTAGGAGTAATTGGTTTAATTATTTATAACATGATTAGTGGAATCTTAAGAGCGGTTGGTGATTCTAAATATCCATTATATTTTTTAGTTGTTTCATCGATTGTAAATATTATTTTAGATTTGGTATTTGTTGTAATTTTTAAGATGGGAATTGCTGGGGTGGCGATTGCTACTACGATTGCTCAGATCACTAGCGCATTATTATCAATTTATATTTTAGTGAGATCTAAAGAAATGTATAAACTAGAATTGCAGCAGATTCATTTTTATCCCGATATTTTAAAAAAGACAGCTAAGATTGGAATGCCTAGTGCAATGCAAAATGCGGTAGTTTCTTTTTCAAATATTATTATGCAGTCAAATATTAATGTGTTTGGTGCTTATGCGATGGCTGGAACAGGTTCATATACTAAAATCGATGGATTTGCTATCTTACCGGTTTTAAGTTTTGCAATGGCATTAACAACTTTTGTTGGACAAAATAAGGGTGCACAAGAATATGAAAGAATAAAAAAAGGGGCACGTATTGGAACTTTGATCAGCTGTGGGATCATTTTGACACTGACAATCATTATTGTTTTTACAACCCCGTATTTATTAAGAATTTTTTCATCAAATTCCCAAGTAATTGAATATGGACGAACGATGATGTTATGTATTGCTCCAGGCTATTTATTTTTAACTCTATCCCAATGTATTTGTGGTGTTTTGCGGGGTGTTGGAAGAACCAATATTCCAATGTTTGTTCTAATTGGGTGCTGGTGTATTTTTAGAGTAATCTGGGTTACAGTAACAACTAACATTTTCCATAACATTGTTTTTGTAAATTTAGGCTGGCCAGTTTCTTGGATTTTTAGTTCGCTTGTATTAGGCGTATATTATTATAAAGCTAACTGGTTATATGACTAGGTTCTTCTTTTTTGAAGAATCTTTTTTTGTAAAAAATTAGCACTTGTATTGACAAAGTGCTAGAAAAGGATATAATAATTTTAGCACTTAGGAATGGCTAGTGCTAAAAAGGAGTGATTAAAATGATTAAGCCATTACATGATAATGTTATTTTGAAAAAAGATGAAGTAGAAAATAAAACATCTAGCGGAATTATTTTAACAACCGAAACAAAAAAGATTCCCAGTGTAGCAACAGTTGTTGCTTTAGGTCCTGATTGTAAATCCGAAATTAAAGAAAATAGTAAAGTTGTTTACAAAGAATATTCAGGAACTAATATTAAAATTGACGAAGTAGATTATATTGTCATCGAAGAAAAAGATATTTTAGCTTATATTGCTTAGGAGGTAATTAGAAATGGCAAAAGAAGTTAGATTTTCAAGTGACGCCCGCAAGTCAATGTTAAAAGGAGTAAATACTCTTGCAGACGCTGTATGTATTACGTTAGGTCCTAAGGGGCGAAATGTTGTGTTAGAAAAAAGTTATGGTTCACCATTGATTACTAATGATGGGGTTAGTATTGCTAAAGAAATTGAATTAGAAGATAAATTTGAAAATATGGGAGCAAAATTAGTATATGAAGTAGCTAATAATACTAATGATGTTGCTGGTGATGGAACAACAACAGCAACTATTCTTGCTCGTAATATGATCAATAGCGGGATGAAAGCCGTTGATAAAGGATGTAATCCTGTTCTAATGCGTGAAGGTATTGAATATGCGAGCAAAGAGGTAGCAAAAACTATTTTGAAGAATTCACGTAAAGTTGAAACTAGTGGAGATGTTGCTAGTGTTGCAACGATTTCGGCTGGTAGTAAAGAAATTGGAGATTTAATTGCTGAAGCGATGGATAAGGTTGGTCGTGATGGGATTATTAATGTTGATGAAAGTAATGGATTTGATAATGAATTAGAAATCAGTGAAGGAATGCAGTATGATAAAGGATATGTTTCGCCATACATGGTTTCTGATCGTGAAAAAATGCAAGTCGAATTAGAAAATCCATATGTTTTAGTAACTAATCATAAAATTAATAATTTACAAGAAATTTTACCAGTACTTGAACAAGTTTTAAAGACAAACAAACCATTATTATTGATTGCTGAAGATTATGAAAATGAAGTAATTTCAACTTTAGTTTTAAATAAATTACGTGGTACTTTCAATGTTGTTGCAACTAAGGCTCCTGGTTTTGGTGATAATCAAAAAGAAATGCTGCAAGATATTGCTGCATTAACAGGTGCAAAACTTTATAATAAAGACTTAAATATGAAGTTGGAAGAACTTCAATTAGAAGAACTTGGTACTATTAAAAAAGTTATTGTGACTAAAGATAATACTACTATGATCAGTGGTAATGAAGAAAATCCTGAGTTAAAGGCACGAATTGAAGAAATAAAAACAAGAGTTGCTAGCAGTACTAGTGATTATGATAAAAAACAATTCCAAGAACGCCTTGGTAAGTTAACAAATGGGGTTGCAACAATTAAAGTTGGAGCGACTACTGAAAGTGAATTAAAAGAAAAGAAATTACGTATTGAAGATGCTTTAAATGCTACTAAAGCAGCAGTTGCAGAAGGTATTGTAATTGGTGGTGGAGCAGCATTAGTTGAAGCTTATAAAGAATTAAAACCAGTGCTTAAAAATGATAATGTTGATGTTCAAAAAGGTATTAATATCGTGATGGAAGCATTATTATCACCAATTTGTCAAATTGCTGAAAATGCTGGATATAACAGCGAAGATATTGTTGATATGCAAAAATCTGCAGCTAAAAATCAAGGATTTGATGCCAAAAATGGTGAATGGGTTGATATGTTTGATAAAGGAATTATTGATCCGACTAAAGTTACTCGTAGTGCATTATTAAATGCTGCAAGTATCTCAGCTTTATTTATTACAACTGAAGCTGGTGTTGCAGAAATTAAGTCTGAAACACCAGAGGCTCCAATGATGCCAAATCAAATGTATTAATAAAAAAGGTTTTGTATTGATTTTAAATACAAAACCTTTTTGTTATATTTTTTCGATTTCATCGATCCAGTTACTTACGTTTGCATCACTTGGCATTCGCCAGTCACCACGAGGAGAGAGAGAGACACTTCCAACTTTAGGACCATCTGGGATACAGCTACGTTTAAATTGTTGGCTAAAGAAACGCCAATAAAATTTAGTTAGCCATTTCTTAATAGTTTTTTTGTCGTATTTATCTTTAAAAGCTAGCTTAGTTTTACGATATAGTTTACGTGGTTCATCACCAAAACGGACCATATGATAAATAAAGAAATCATGCAGCTCATATGGACCTACGATATCTTCAGTTTTTTGAACGATCTGATCATTTTCTTGAGGTAATAACTCTGGTGAAACAGGTGTATCTAGTATATCTTTTAAGATTGTTTCTAATTTTTCTCCATGATACAAACTAGCTACGTAATCAACTAAATAACGAACTAAGGTTTTAGGAACAGAGACATTTACTGCATACATTGACATATGATCGCCATTGTATGTTGACCAGCCTAAAGCAACTTCTGATAAATCTCCAGTTCCAATCACAAGACCACCAACTTGATTAGCTTTATTCATGAGAATTTCTGTTCTTGTTCTTGCTTGAACATTTTCATAAGTAACATCATGAATATTTTCATCTTGTTCAATATCTCTAAATTGAATACGGACAGATTCTGTAATATCAACTTCAATACTTGTTACAGTTAATTCTTCCATTAATCCTAAGGCATTGTTTTTAGTCCTTGAAGTAGTTCCAAAACAAGGCATTGTAATTGCAATAATATCTTTTGTATCATAATTTAGTTTTTTGAAGGCCATCGTACATACTAATAAGGCTAAGGTAGAATCTAACCCCCCCGAAATACCAATAACGACTTTTTTGATTCCGGTGGCTTTTAAGCGCTGCATTAAACCTCTTGTTTGGATATCAAATACCTCTTTACAGCGTTTAGCCCGTAAGTCTCGATTACTAGGGACAAATGGGTGGGGATCATAATAATATGTGGTATTTAAATCGATATTTGTTGAATCAAAATAAATAGTTTCATAATTATGATATGATTTAAAAGTTGTCATTTTTCGACGTTCACTTGATAATTTCTTTAAATCGAGATCACCATAGATCAGTTCACTGTCAAAACCTCGGCTCTCTTTGATCATTGTTCCATTTTCACTAATAATGTGATGCCCACTAAAAACAACATCTGTGGTACTTTCGCCATTACCGGCATTACAATAAACATAGCCACAAACTAAACGAGCTGATTGAGAACTTACTAGTAAACGACGATAATCGCTTTTTGTTGTAATTTCATTGCTGGCAGAAGGATTTAAAATTAAATTAGCACCATTTAAAGCCAGTTTAGTACTTGGGGCATCTGGTAACCAAAGATCTTCACAAATTTCAACTCCAAATTTAAAATCTGAATTAGTTGTTGAAGCAAAAACATAGTGAGTTCCAAAAGGTATCTTTTGACCATTAAAGTTTGTCAGTGTATTTTCTTTTGGGGCTTGTTCAAAACGACGAGCTTCATAAAATTCCTGATAATTAGGAATATGTGTTTTAGGGACTAAGGCAAGCAGCGCCCCTTGATGAATTACTGCAGCTACATTATAAAGACTATTTAAATGTTGATAAGGTAAACCGACAATGGTGATTAAATCTTTATTATTTGTTGCAGTGATAATTGTTTGCAGTTGCTGTTTAGCCTCATTTAATAAGCGATCTTGATTGAAAAGATCTTCACAAGTATATCCGGTTAAACAAAGCTCGGGTAGAACTAAAACTCTAGCATCATTATGATAAGCTTCATTAATTAAGTTACAAATATTTTCACTATTATTTTTTACGTTAGCAATACTAGTTTCAAAAGAACCAGCAGCGACACGGATGTATCCATCTTTCATTATATCTCCTCCAATGACTATATTGTACACTGATAAATGTTTCTAAACAAGCTGAAAAAAGTAATCTAATTATTGACTAGATTACTTTTTTAAAACCATGACCTTTTCATTTTTTAAATCAAGTTCGTCGGTGAATTGGAAGCCGCGCATTTGATATAAAGAAGTGGCAGCTTCTAATTGTAAAACGATTTTGCGATTTTGTTCATCTACTTTTTTATGATTGTCAAAATTTTCCACCATATTTATAATATTAATAATTATTGCATTTCATGATTAGATTATTCAACTTTTTTAGTAAACTTGAATTTAAAACATAAGATCAAAGCAATTGTAATTGAAGAAGCAAAAATTAGATACATAATGGTATAGCCATTATTTCCTGGGAAAATATCTAAAACTCGACCTCCAATGATTTGAAAAATCAAAGCTGAAAAGCCTTTGGCTAACATCGATGAAATACCATAGGCACTATTGACATATTGTTCATCAACTAAATCTAATATAATTCTTACAGCAACAAGAATAAAAACAATTGTTGTTAGACCTTGAAAAAAGAAAACAGACATAATCAAATATGGTGCTGGACAAGTTGAATACCAGACAAAGCGAATGATAGATAAAACACAGGCAAATATCATTAAAGCTTTATATGAAATCTTTTTCATATAACGATCTGAAAATAAGACAGCAGGGATCTCTGATAAGGTACTAAATAACAGAGTCGTTCCTACAATCGTAGTAGTCCCTCCTAAACCTTTGATTACTAATGGGAGGTAAACCATTTGGGCAGAACTTGGGCCTTGAAAAAGAATATAGATTAACATAAAAATTTTAAAAGGTTTGTTGTGCCATAAATGTTTTAAAACTTCTTTAGTTGTTACCTTGGCTGCTTTACCAACGATAAGCGGTTTAGCATCGTGCATCATATAAAAAGAAAACAACATGAGCAATAGACCAGCTGCAAAAATATAGAAGTTTGCAGTTGGTGAAATATAGTCATAAACAATACCGCTTACCTGAGCAGCAATAGCATAAAGAATAGATCCCCAAACTCTGATTGCTCCAAATGGATATGGTGAGGCAGTAGCTAAACGATCTGTTAAGGCGGTAATTCCGTTTAAACAACCTTGAGTGAAGCCGTTCAATAAAAATAAAAAGATAAAAGACTTTGTTGAAGCAAATAGTAAACCAAAAATAATTGTTAATGCACCAGTTATAATTGCGACTAGTTTTGGACTTTTAAATTTATCAGCTAGAAAACCTGTAATTGGTTGAGTCGCCATTGCAAACAAAGCCGCAGCCGAAGTGATTAATGAAATTTCAGTAGCCGAGCAGTTTATTCCAGCAAGATAGACAGAAATGATACAAGAAAACATTGCCCATGAAAAATAGAACATCCCATTTCCTAAGGCGTAGTAGATATAACTTCCCTTTTTGAACATGTATGACCCTCCAAATATTTTTTGATGCTTCGATTTTATCACTGAAATTTTTTAAGTAAGCGCTTTTTCATTTTTTGGAAAAGAATATCTAGAATCCGGTATAAGAGCTATATTTTTTACAACATAGCACCAGACAAGTAATTTGTTGAACTTGGAAGAATAATGGTTTATAATGAAACAGGTTTGGAGGGTTTCAATATGAGTTTTGAAATGTTATCAGATTTAGGGATAAAAAAATATGAAATGTGTCGTGATGATATTGGGCGCTTCTTTGCTCGTTCAGTAGTTGCGGGATTATATTTAGGATTAGCGACGATCTTATCAACAACATTAGGAACATTGCTATTTAAAGATAATTTAATTGCTTCAAAAATTGCTGTAGCAGGTTCATTTGGAATCGGATTAGTAATTATTGTAATTTTAGGATCAGAGTTATTTACAGGAAATTGTTTTACAACAATGATTCCTGTTTATGGTAAGAAATTGAAGTTTCGTCAGATAATTCCCATGTGGATAGTTTGTTATTTTGGGAATTTTGTAGGAATTGCACTAGTTTGTTATTTATTTTTTATTAGTGGTAGTAATCATGAACTGCTTTCGGAATATGTTGTTAGTTGTGCAAATACAAAATTAAGTTTTGATATCATTGAATTATTAGTCAAAGCAGTTTTATGTAACTTTATCGTTTGTGTAGGTGCTTACGTAGGGATGAAGATGCAGGACGATACGGCCAAAACAATTATTATGATGATTGTGGTTATGGCATTTGTTTTACCTGGATTCGAACATAGTATTGCTAATATGGGTTCTTTCACTTTAACGATAGGGGTTTTAGGAAGTGGTGCTAACTTTGGTTTGATTGCTATACATATGATCGTAGTAACTTTTGGTAATATGATTGGTGGTGGAGTTTTGTTAGGATTACCACTATATCTAATGATTAAGCCAAATAAATAAAAATCTATGATAATGAATTTATGATTCATTATTAATAGATTTTTTTATTTGCATTTATTACGGTTTTAAATTTTTGTTCGGGAATAAATTATATCAATATCAAAAATACCTAATCGATCAGCTTTATTAATACTAAGAATAACATCATAATCATCTTTGTTGATAAAAGTACGATAACATAGAGGTGTTAATTGATTGGTAGAAATTGTATGTTTTGATGATTATTTTTAAGTATCAGTATAGTTAATTGCTCTTTTAAAATGTGCCTATAGAGATAAAACGTTCATCTTCTTCAATAATACTAGCTTGATATTGATAGGAAATTAATTATTTTGATGAAGCTAGTCCAATTAAAGGATTAAATTTTTGGTAACCTTTATTTTACCTGAATATAGGAAAATAGTTAATTTAAGATTATTTTGTGGTGCATACATACACAATTTCTACTGACAGTCATCAATAACTCTTTTATTTTAAAAAAAATTATTGCCTAAGCGATTGAACTTGATTATTGATGTTGACAAAACTGTGGTTTATCGATAAAATTTTTATACATGATTAAAGCAAGAATAGACGTTGTCAAGAAGATAACATTATGCCATGAAGGTAGTAGACTGTTTTGAAAAACAGGTATTTTTATGGCTTTTTTCATGTTTTATAAGGAGGGAAAAATGAAAAATTTAAGTGTTAGAAATATCGTTTTAGCTGGTTTTTTCTTGGCAGTAGGAATTGTTTTACCGTTTTTTACGATGCAGATACCAAGTATCGGCAACATGTTGTTACCAATGCATATCCCAGTATTGATTTGTGGGTTTGTTTGCGGGTGGCCGTTAGGATTAATTGTTGGCTTTATCTTACCATTGCTTAGAAGTATGTTATTTACAATGCCGCCAATGTATCCAACTGCATTAGCTATGGCTTTTGAATTAGCTGCTTATGGAGCTTTAACAGGGTTATTTTATAATCGTTTAGCTAAAAAGCCGCTCAATACTTATATTGCTTTAGGAATAGCGATGATTGGTGGAAGAGTAATCTGGGGAATTATTAGTGCAATATTATATGGAATGGCAGGACAGCCATTTGGATTTGCAATCTTTATAGCTGGAGCTTTTACCAATGCAATTCCTGGAATCATATTACAGCTGATCGTGATTCCAATATTAATTATGGCATTAGAAAATGCGCATTTAATTAAATATAATAATGATTAGTGCACTCGTTACAACTCAGCTAGAGAAATATCCCCAAATGAAGGCTCAGGATATTATTAAATTGATTTATCAAAATGAATTTGGTGGTGGACATATGATTGATGATCCTGAGACTAGTTTAAAGCGTTTAAAAGATGAGGCAAAGCAGTTAAAAAATAATAGTTTTATTGAAGAAGACATAGGGAATGATTTGGTTCGTGTTTACTTAGGAAATGCTGGTGAATTAGAACTGCTTACATTAAATCAATTATTTGTATATTCTGCTAAATTAATGAACGGGAGTATTATTTCCTTCATTAATAAGTTAGAGCAATTAAAGAGTGCTTGTCAAAGAGGGACAATTAGTTTTGATTATAGGCAAATTTGTTTAGAAATCGAAAATTACGAGAAACTTAATTATCCTCCTATTAGTCATTCATCAACATATCGGGAACTATATCAGCCACATTATCGAGTTATTAATAAACAGATTTATAGCTATTTTCCCGTAATTTTAAAAATTAATCAATTATTGCAAACAACCGATCGTTTAAATATTGCTATTGATGGAAAATGTGGTGCAGGGAAGTCGACCCTTGGTGAAATGATTAAGGCAATTTTTGAAACAAATCTTTTTAAAATGGATGATTTTTTCTTACAGCCTTTTCAACGAACTGCTGCTCGTTTAAATGAACCGGGTGGAAATATTGATTATGAACGTTTTAAAGAAACAGTAATTGTTCCTTTGCAACATCAGGAAAGCGTTAAATATCAGCGTTTTGATTGTTCAAAGATGGCTTTAGAAGCTCATGTAGAATTAATTCCATATTCTCGCTTTAATGTTATTGAGGGAACTTACAGTATGCATCCGTATTTTGGAATGTTTTATGATTTCACGATTGCTTTGAATGTATCTGATGATATTCAAGCTAAGCGTATTTTAATGCGTAATGGTGAGATGATGTATGAGAAATTTAAGAAAATCTGGATTCCTTTAGAGAATAAATATTTTGATCAGTATAATATTTTTAATGTTGCGGATTTGCAATATTATAGTAATTAAGCAGCAATTTTAAGGAAATAAATTGCTGTTTTTATTTTGTGAAAAAGCCTTATTAAATCAAAAAATTACTGATTACTTTTAGCATATCTGTTTAAAAAATGTTTGTTTAATGATAAACTTAAATAAGAAAGGGTGATAGTAATGCCTAAAAATATATATGTACTTTCTGACCTTCATGGCCACTACAATATTTTTATCAAAATGTTGGAAAAAATTAATTTTTCTGATGATGATGTTCTATATATTTTAGGGGATTGTTGTGATCGAGGTCCAGATAGCTTAAAAATTTATTTATATATTCAAAAATTTGATAACATTCATTTAATTAAGGGAAATCACGAGATTATGATGCGTGATGCTTTTAAAGTTGATGACCCTGCTTCATCACAAGGCCGGATGTGGGCTCAAAATGGTGGAAATAAAACATTTCACAGCTACCATGAATATTTACATAAAAAAGCATTTAATGACTGTGATTATAAAGTAATTAAAGCGGCGTTTTATAAGATGATGATTGATTACATTGACCGTTGTCCTTCATTTATTGAACTGAATTGTAATGGTCAAGATTATGTATTGATTCATGCAGGAATCAATCCTGAAAAGGGGTTATATGAACAAACTGAAGAAGAATGTGCATGGATGCGCGAGTATTTCTTTATGTCAAAAGGTTTGGATAATAAGATTATTATTTTTGGTCATACGCCAACTTGTTATATTCATCAGGCAAGTGGCTGTTTTGATGTTTGGTATGATCCGGTTTTTAAAGATAAGATCGGGATTGATGGCGGTTTAGGACCATTTGATAAAGGGCAGCTAAATTGTTTATGTTTAAATACTCAAGAAGTATTTGTAATTAAAAAAAGTGAATTGGCTATTCAGGAATAGAAAAAACTCTAATTTTAAAATTAATAAGAGTAGAATTAAATCAAGGGAGGTATTTTATGAATTTATTAATAAGTAGAATATTAACGTATTTAAATGGGACATTGCTTTATGATTCACATTATCGTTTTTGTAAATTCATTGTTTATCATTACTTAGAATTAGAGGATTTATCTTTCAATGAAGTTAGTGAAAAAAGTCAAATCAGTAAAGAGGATATTTTAAGGTTTTGTGCTTTGCTTGGTTTTGATGATTATGATACATTTAAAGCCGAACTGTTGAGATCACATATGATTCGTTTAGATCAGATTCGGGCTCGAATGCTTGGGGTTAATAGTGAGCAGCTGATTGATGAAATGGAAAAATCTTGTTCGAATGAAGTGATGAGTGAATATATCTCGACTATTTGTGAAGCTATCTTTAAAGCTAAGCGTGTTGTTTTAATAGGAGCTTTATATCCGATGTCTATTGCAGTAGAATTTCAAACTGACTTAGTTAGTTTTGGGAAACCAGTAATTCAGTATCATAATTTTGATAAAGATATCCAGCTTGATGAAAATGATGTTACTATTTTTGTGTCTGCAACAGGTAGGTCAATGAATTCATTTGTTGAAATAAAAAAAGAATTACGGGTTGATTTAACAACATCTATTTTAATTACTCAAAATAAAACATATGCTTTAGATGAATATAAGATTTCTGATTATGTAATTCAAGTACCGGGAAAATTTGATGGAATCAATTTTAATTATCAAATTATGACTATTTGTGATTTATTAAGAGTACATTATTATCAACAATACTATTTGTAAAATGAATAATAATTTATCTTTTTTTGTTAATTAGTAAAAGAGGATTTCCAAAATGGAGATCCTTTTAATCTATATAAAAAATAAAAGACTGTTTTACAGCCTTTTATATAATAATTAATTTTTATTTTTAAATCCATTTATATCTTTTTTAAATCACTATAGTTAATTAATTGAATGTTATTATCCTTAATAAAGTTTTTCATTTCTTCACTACGTAATAATGCCAATTCTTTCATTCGTGGTAAGCAATAACTAGTCATATCGTATAAACGTTGATCAACATATGCAGGATGACACATATATTCTAAAGTTTCTTCATCAACTTTCATTGAATTAGACATAAAATCATAAGTGATCAAATCATCATACATTTGATCATTACAACGTACATATTCATAATTATCAATGATTTGGTCACGTTGTCTGATCGGTAGATCATATTCTCTTGCTAATTTAATTACCACTTCTTGATGTTGCGGTAATAGATGAACATGGTGATGAGAGTCAATATGAGTTGGTTTTTTACCAGCTATTTCAATGAATTTCTCTATTTGAGCTTTCCACTCTGTGTATAATTCTTCAGGATCAGCATGGGGTTGATGATCTGGATAGTCTTTTGGACGAATAAAGTTACCATCTTTATCAGTATAACTTTTAGCACCATCTACTAATGGTCTCCCAACTGTTAAGACTAAGTGGATCCCAACACCTAAATCTGGATAATTTTTAGCTTGATCTAAAGCAAATTTAGCAAATGGCATATTCATCATACATGTAGTTGATGTAAGAATTCCATCAGCATGTGCCATTAAAATACCAATTGAATTTCCTTCGGTCATACCAAAATCGTCAGCATTAACAATTAATTTTTTTATCATTTCATAGTCCTCCGTATCTATATCTCCATTATAGGCTATTATAAAAATAATATATATTTTTTTCAAAAACTGCAAACTTTCTGTCATCCATGCTATAATACTTTTAAAAAATGGAGGGAGATCATGAAATCACAAATTAGTGCAACAACAAGTTTATATGCTTTTATCGCTAGTCCTGCACATCATTCTAAATCACCAGCGATGCATAATACAGCCTTTGAACAATTAGGCCTTGATAGTGTTTATTTAGCATTTGATATAAAGAGTGAGGAATTAAAAGATACGATTGCTGGGTTTAAGGCGATGAAAGTTAGAGGAGCTAATGTTTCAATGCCTCATAAACAAAATATTATTCCGTACCTTGATGAAATATCAACAGCTTCAAGATTATGTAATGCAGTGAACACAATTACTTTTAAAGATGGAAAATATTATGGTACGATTACCGATGGAATTGGCTTTACTAGAAGTCTTGAAGAGCAAGGATGGTTGATTAAAGACAAAAAGATAACTATGGTCGGAGCCGGCGGTGCGTCAACTGCAATTATGGTACAGCTTGCTTTAGATGGGGTAAAAGAAATAATCGTTTATAACCGAACTATGCGTACAGAGTTTCAGGAGATAATCAATAATACAATTATTGAAACAGGTTGTACGATTACCTTAAAATCTTTAAGTGATTTAGAAAGTTTGAAAAAAGATATGCACAGCAGTTATCTTTTTATCAATACTACTGGTGTCGGTATGGAACCGATGTTAGAACGATCAGTAGTACCAGATGCTTCTTATTTTAAACCAGATTTAAAAGTAGCTGATATTATTTATCAGCCTGCAGTTACAAAAATGCTGCGATTAGCAAAAGAAGCGGGTTGTGCAACGATGAATGGTGAATTGATGCTGCTTTATCAAGGAGTTGAATCATTTAAAATATGGACAGGTCAAGAAATGCCAATTAATGAAGTAAAAAAAGTACTAGGAATCGAGGTAAAATAATGAAAGAAATAATTGTTGCTTCAACTAATCAAGGAAAAATCAAAGAAATTAAAGCAATGCTTAAAGATATTGATATTGAAGTATTATCGATGAAAGATGTTTTAGAGCAAGAATTGGAAATTGAAGAAACAGGAACAACATTTAAAGAGAATGCACTGATTAAAGCTCAAACAATTGCAAATATTGTTAACAAGCCGGTCTTAGCCGACGATAGTGGTCTAGAAGTTGATGCTTTAGACAAACAACCAGGAATTTATTCAGCACGTTTTTTAGGTGCAGATACTAGTTATAATATTAAAAATCAATACATAATTGATGCGCTTAAAGATAAAGAGCGTACTGCTCGCTTTGTTTGTGCGATGGCTTTAGTTATACCTGGTCAAGAACCAATTTTAATTGAAGAAACGATGGAAGGCTTGATCAATGATAAAATTGAAGGAGCTAATGGGTTTGGATACGATCCAATTTTCTATTTTCCGCCATGTCAGATGACTTCGGCAATGATGTCAATGGAGGAAAAAAATAAATACTCACATCGAGCTAAAGCTTTAAAAAAATTATATACGATTTTAAAGGAGATATTATAAATGAATCATATCGTATTAGTTCATCCAGCCATTCCCCAAAATACAGGGAATATTATGAGAACGTGTGTCGCTACTAACACTAGTTTACACATTATTAAACCAATGAGTTTTGAATTAGATGATAAAAAAATGAAACGTGCGGGATTAGATTATGTTAAAGATCTAAATTTGTATGTTTATGAAAACTATGAAGAGTTTGAACAAAAAAATCCTGGAGAATATCATTTTTTTACGCGTTATTCACATCTTTGTTACACTGATCAAGACTTTAGCGATGATAAAAAAGAACATTATTTATTTTTTGGTCATGAACATGATGGAATACCTAAAGAAATTTTAACCAAGCATTTAGATCGTTGTTTAAGAATCCCGATGAGTGATAAAGTTAGAAGTTTGAATCTATCAAATTGTGCTGCTATTTGTATTTACGAGGTTTTAAGACAACAAAGTTATCCAAATCTTTCAAAAGTTGAAGTTCAAAAAGGGGAAGATTTCTTATATGAGTTATAATAAAAAAGACATTTTTTTAGCAACGATGTTAATGTTATTTATTATTTCATTAGCAATAGTATTCACTGTCTTTTTTAAACAGCTGTATTATTTAGATATTAATTATTTAGGAATTGATTTAACGAGTGGAATGTCAGTTGAAACAATAAAAAAGAATTACGATGTTTTAATTGCATATCAGTCGATCTTTTATCGGGGAACGTTGAATCTGCCAGATTTTGTAATGTCAACAAACGGTAGGATTCATTTTGAAGAAGTAAAAACAATTTTTGAGGCAATCCAGGTAATTATGGTAGTTAGTGGGTTGATCTCATTACCGTTAGTAATTAGACGATTTAAAGAAAAAGAATATCGTTTTTTAAAGCTTACTGGGCTGATTACTATTATTGTACCAGCAATGTTGGGTTTTGTTGTAGCATTAGATTTTGAAAGTGCTTTTATAACTTTTCATCAAATTGTATTTAGAAACAATTATTGGGTATTTGATTATCGTAGTGATCCGGTAATCAATATTTTACCAGAAACCTTTTTTATGCATTGTTTTATTATGATTGTTATAATTGTAATTACTCTAGCAGGGTTATGTTTATTTTATTATTATCATAAGCAAAAGCAAATAATAAACGATACTATTGAATAGTATCGTGATAATCATGAATCGTATATTCAGGCTCTTTTAAAATAATAGGAGTCTTTTTTTTATCTTTCAAAATTTTAACAATGATACTGATAAACAAAAACATATTTATCAATAAAGGAATCAGTAAATAGTCTTGATGCTGTAAATAGTAATAAGATAAAATGGCGGTAGTAATGAAGGTAAACAGAGGATAATAAAGTGGTAATGATTTAGTTAAAATCTTAGATTTTTTTAAATAGTGATAAAGAGTATCTTGATCCCATAACTCAACATTTGTATTTTTAGCGAGATTAATTGCAGCACTGCTAAAAGTATTGTTAGTGAAGACTACTGGAATATCGCACTGATAGTATTCACAACCGCTTTTTGCTTCCTGAACTGCTTTGATTCCTACTGTTTTGCTGTAACGTTTACATTGTATAGCATATGTATATTTGTTTTTATATGCAAAGACATCAATTCCGTAATCGCTACTGCTTTGGCTGACATTCACTTGTTTAAAGCCGTTTTTTTCTAATAATGTTTTGGTGAAATACTCAAAATCATGACCATCCATTGTATTGATATATTCTAAATCTAAATTATTAAAGTAAATATTTTTAATTATTTTATATATTAGTTTAAAAAGTATAGTAATTATTTTTAAGGGTAAAACAAAAATTGTATTAATGAGCCATAAGATAATTAGTTTCATTGTCGCACCTCGCTAGTCATTATATCATAAAATTAAATATTACAAAATTGTAAGAATATTGTCATGAAGTTCGATGGTTTGTACTATTAAAATAGATTATTATATAAGTGTAGGAGGTGGCAAGAATGAAAAATATAAAAGAATTAATTGCTATCATCAAATTTAGTTTTCAATTATATTTTAATCACTAAAATAGTTGATTTATATAGATAGCAGTTAGACTGTACAAAAGAAACTATTCAAAGCAGTTTTTTAATATTAATAATAAAAAGCCCTCTAGTAAGGGCTTTAAATAATTATCCTAAAAAGAAAGTATTTACTTCAAAGTGAGCTTGAGGATGATCACAAGCTGGACATCTTTCTGGTGCTTCTAAACCTTCGAAAATAAATCCACAGTTATTACATTTCCATACAACTGGTGTTTCTCTTTTAAATGTATTACCAGCTTCTAAAGCTGCTAATAATTTTAAATATCTTTCTTCATGATGTTTTTCAGCAATTGCAATGCTGTCTAAAACTGTAGCAATATCTTCAAATCCTTCTTCACGAGCTGTTTTAGCAAAACTTGGATACATATCTGTATATTCTTCGTTTTCTCCTGCAGCAGCTGCTTTTAAGTTTTCAGCAGTAGTTCCTAATAATACTGGGAAGTTTCCATCAGTATATAATGTTTCTCCGGCTAAATCTTTATTCATTAATTTCATTAATCTTTTGGCATGTTCTTTTTCTTGATTTGCTGTTTCTAAGAAAATATTTTGAATTTGTACAAATCCTTCTTTTTTAGCGATTGAAGCATAGTAAGTATAGCGATTACGTGCTTGGCTTTCTCCCGCAAATGCATGCATTAAGTTGTTAGCTGTTTTAGTTCCTTTAAGTGTCATAGTTAGTTTCCTCCGTTATTTTCTTTAATTTTTCTTTTTTAAACATTCTTCACATATACCGCTAAAAACAATGTCCGTTTTTTCGATATGATGTTTAGTATGTTCTTGTACTACATTACTAATGTTTTCATCATGGTAAGTGATGTCAAACACTTGATTACATTCATTACAGATAAAATGATAATGATCACTAATGTCCCCGTCGAAATGGACGATTGTTTGACCAACATCTAATTTTCTGATCATTTTAGCATCAGCTAAAAAGTTAAGATTACGATAAACAGTTCCTAAACTTAAGCCGGGGTTATCTTTTTTCAAATCACTATAAATAGCTTCAGCAGTAGGATGATCGCATCTTGCTTTTAAATTTTCGTAAATCAATTCACGCTGTTTAGAGTATCTTGTCTTTGGCATACGCTACCTCCTTTTCTATAATAGTAATGGTTACTATTATAGTATATCTTTTGTTAGTATATGTCAATAGCTTATTGATAATTATTATTAATAAAAGAAAAAGTACGCTTCAGCGTACTAATCTTTTAATTCTGGAATGTATTTATATAATGCTTCAGCAATACCATCTTCATCATTAGATAAAGTTATATATTGACTAATATCTTTTAAGTCTTGAACGGCATTAGCCATAGCAACACCTGTTCCTGCATATTTAACCATTGATGCATCATTATGACCATCACCAAAAGCAATCATTTCATCTTGGCTATAACCCATTGGTTTTAAAACAGTATCTAAAGCTTTAGCTTTATCAATTCCTTGAGCCGTAAATTCAAAGTAGAAAGGACCGGTAAACATACAGCTTAGACTATCTTTAAATGGTTCCATCATTTCTTGATAGTGTTCTTGAAGATATTCAGGATCACTAGTAGTTAAGATTTTATTGATCTCAAAATCAGCAAAAGCTGCTAAATCGTCAATCTCACATAACTTATAGTTTCCACCACGTGATTCATATTCAATAACATTGAATGGTGCACCATTGAAATTAATATAGTTATCATAAACATTGTTGACAAACATATATTCACCTTTGTCAATCATTGGACGTACACGATCGAACTTCTTCATATGCTCTAAGACAGCTTTGCCTTCTTCAATGCTCAATGGTTGATTAAATAATTCTTCTTTTGTTTGGCAGTCAACAACTTTACTACCATTATAACATACGAATAAACCATGATATTTATCCATTTGTAATTCATGCCCTAATCCAATAAGGCCAGATGTTGGACGCCCAGAAGCTAAAATTAATTTAATACCTAACTCTTGTGCTTTCATTAAAGCTGCTTTAGTTTTTGGGGTAACAATTTTTTGACTGTTGGTTAATGTTCCATCAACATCCATAATAATTATTTTAAATTTGCTTTCCATAATCATTCTCCTCTTTACATCTTTCTATTATACTGAAAATATTTGTCGAGGACGATTCTTTTTAATAAATGAAAAAATTATTTCATTAAAAATAATAAGATGGTTAAAAAAATGATAAGCTCATAACAGATAAGTTAAAATTAATAGACATAAGGTAAATGAACAAAGACCATGAAATAAGCGAGCTTTGAAATAAGCCTTAAAACTATAGTCAATTCCATCTAAAAGATTATCCGTTTGCATCATTACACTAAGACCACTAAAAGATAGATTAAAACAAATTAAGCTATATACTAGCGGGGTATGACTAAATTGTAATAGTTGAAGACTTCCAGAACTAAACTCAAGAACTCCCTGAATAATAGCATTAATGAAGCTGTCCTTAATAATATGACCAATAGCATATCCTACAAATTGAAAAACCAGCATATAACCAAGGATGAAAATAAAAGCATAACATGAACTTAAAATGCTTTGTTTCAAAGCTTCCACAAAACTGACATGGGGCTTTTTTAGTCTAATGATTGATTCCTTCAAACTTTGAAACTCATAATGCTGGTGATAAAATAAAGCTTTAATAATACTAGGTGCTAGATGACAAAAATATATGATCAATGGATATTCAAGATGCAATGATACAAAAATAAAGGAAATTGAAGCAAATGAAGCAATAGATAAAAGATGTTGTAATTCTTGAGAATTAATATAATTTAATTCATATGCTTCTTTGATCATTTTAACATTAGTTGGATAACCACAAAAAAATGAGATGAAGTATATAGAAGACATGATTGGTGATAATTTAAATAATGGTTTAAAGATCCATTGGATTAAATAGCTAAAGAGATTTAATAACCCTAATGATAAACAGAGTGAAATAAGGATCATAAATGGTAATAATGAAGGTAATAGATTATTAATAATTATTTTAATCACATTATTAGAGAGTGAAACAATTTGAAACATGTTAAAGAATGAAAATAGTGTAATAAAGGCAACTAATAGTAAAGTAAAATAGTAATTGAATTTTTTCATATGCTTTCCTTCTAGTAATATAAGATTAGATAAGGTAAAATGGAGTGGGGTGAAATGATGAAGGCATTAATAGTCGGTGTTAGATATAAAGAAATGAATTATGATTTAGATAATTCATTAATTGAATTAGAGGAATTATGTAAAGCATGTAATATTGAAGTGATAAAAAGATGTGTGCAAAATCTTGATAAGATTAATCCTTCATTATATATTGGTACTGGAAAGGTTCAAGAAATTAAAGGACAGTTAGATAATCTTGACCTAGTGATTTTTAACGAAGAATTATCACCACTACAAGTAAAAAATTTAACAGATATTTTAGATATTGAAGTAACTGACCGAACTGATCTAATTTTACGAATTTTTGAAGTTCGAGCGAAAACCAAAGAAGCAAAACTGCAAGTTGAAATAGCTAAAGGTCAATATTTATTGCCACGTCTAGCGGGCATGAAAGAACATTTATACAGCCAGCAGGGTGGTTCGGGATTCAGAGGAAGCGGTGAAAAACAAATTGAATTAGATCGTCGTTTGGTTTCAAATCAAATCTTTAATGCTAAAAAGCAATTAGCTAATATTGTTAAACAGCGTCAAAATCAACGAAAAAGACGAAAAGACAATGAGATGAAGGTTATTGCTTTAGTCGGTTATACTAATAGCGGCAAAAGTACTTTAATGAATGCTTTTTGTCTAAATAAAAATAAGCAGGTATTGCAAAAAGATATGCTATTTGCAACATTAGAAACAGCGACACGGCATATTACGATCAATCAGCACCCCTGTTTATTGACAGATACAGTTGGTTTTATTGAGCGTTTACCGCATCATTTGATTCAAGCTTTCCGTTCAACTTTAGAAGAAGTAGTTGAAGCCGATTTGTTGATTCATGTTGTTGATGCTTCCAACCCTAATTATGAGCAGTATATTAATACTACTAATGCAGTTTTAAAAGAATTAGGGATAAAGGATACGCCGATGATTTATGCATATAACAAAGTTGATTTAAATAAATATGGCTTTATTGTACCGTTAGAGCCATATGCATTTATTTCTGCTAAGGAACGTATTGGACTAGAAGTATTAGAAAAGTCAATCAGCGATATCCTTTTTAAAGATTATGCAATCTATGATTTAAATATTCCTTATCAAGATGGTGAAGTATTTAAGTATTTACATCAGCATTGTTTAGTGTTAGAATTTCAGTATTTAGAAAATAGTATTTATATGAAAATCGAAGCTCATCCAAGATTTATGGTACAGTATGATCAATATTTATTAAAACATTAAAGGAGGTTTTGAAATGGATAATGAAAAGAAATTGTTTCGCTTAGATCTATCAATTGCTGTAGAAGCAACTTCAGCTCAAGAAGCCTTTGATATTTTAGTGACAGACGAAACATTAAAACAAATTAGAGAGTTGGTAATCAAGTCGAAAGATAATATTAAAGAAATGTTTGAAAAAGAAGATAGTGAACCTGCAATAATCAATTAGTTGATTATTGCTTTTATTTTTGTTAGAATTAAGAATAAAATTATAAAGGGGGATTTATAATGGATTTGTATGGTAGAAATTTTTTAACACTTAAAGATTTTTCAAAAGAAGAGATTAGATATTTTCTTGATTTAGCTCATCAGCTAAAAAAAGATAAAAAGGAAGGAAAAACGAGTAATAGCTTAGCGGGTAAGAATATTGTTTTGTTATTTGAAAAAACTTCAACGAGAACAAGATGTGCTTTTGAAGTGGCAGCATTAGATGAAGGGGCTCATGTTACTTTTTTAAGTAATTCACAAATGGGGAAAAAAGAATCAATTGAAGATACTGCCAAAGTACTTGGAAGAATGTATGATGGAATTGAATTTAGAGGATTTGAACAAAGTACAGTTGAAGCGTTAGCAAAATATTCAGGAATACCAGTATGGAATGGATTGACAGATGTAGATCATCCAACTCAGACTTTAGCAGACTTTTTTACGATTGAAGAGCATTTAGATAAGCCGCTTAACGAAGTGAAGTTTGTTTTTACGGGTGATATTCGTAACAATGTTTGTTATGGTTTGATGTATGGAGCAGCTAAAATGGGGATGCATTTTGTTGCATTAGGGCCTAGTGAACTACAAATGGATCCGGAAGTAGTAGCCTATTGTAAAGCTGAGGCCGAAAAATCTGGTGGAAGTTTTATGGTGACAGATAATGTTGATGAAGCGGTAAGAGATGCTGATGTTATTTATACTGATATTTGGGTTTCAATGGGTGAAGCAGAAGAATTATATCCACAACGGGTGGAATTATTATCACCATATAAAGTAACTCAGGCAATGATGGCTAAAACAGGTAATGATAAAACTTTATTTATGCACTGTCTACCTTCATTCCACGATTTTGAAACTACTCTTGCAAAAGAAAAATACGAACAAGGTATTGATATTCGTGAAGTTGAAGATGAAGTCTTTAGAAGTGCTAATTCGGTTGTTTTTGATGAAGCAGAAAATAGAATGCATACTATCAAAGCAGTTATGGTAGCGACTTTAGGTAAATAAAAACGGAGCTAAATAGTTCCGTTTTCTTTGGTTTTAGATATATTTTCATTTGTAATCATATCTAATAACCCACGATAATTGTATGTTGCATAAACACTTGGTGTAACACAGTGTACTGGCACGGTATTTTTAACAATATTCATTGCCTGTGGTTCTAAGTATGAAATTTGTGGTGCTAGGTAAATTGCATCACAGTCCAAATAACTACTATTTAACTGATAGAAGCCAAGAGGAATAATTTCATAATTAAGGTGTTTTAAGGAGATTAGTTCAGCTAGCTTATTTGCAAAGAATGATGATGATAAACCGCCTGAGCAACATAAAATTATTTTAAGTGGGGGACATTTTGTATGTTTGGTCAATGAATCGTAGAAGTCGTAAAATAATTTTTGTCCTTGAGCTAAACTAACGAGTTTGTAATGAAGATAGAATAATAAATTTTCTTCATCATCAAAGATTTGTTCTTCAATGATACCATTAGCCCAAATAACAATTGAACCACTAATATTATAATAATTAAAAGTGATAGTTTTCCCGTAAGGTTCATTGCTTTTTAATGTACATAGTATATTATGATCATACTTATTTTTATTTCCAAATAACCATTGTACAAACAATTCAAGATTAACGTCCAAATAGAATTCGTCGACCATAATTATCCCCTCCTTACAAATATAAGTATAATCAAAAATAAAGGTAAAGACAAATTTTTTCTAAAATAGTAAAGCGCTTACAAATAAATCAAGTGATATTTTAATGCTAAAGTATGATATGATAAGATTAGGTGATAAAATGACGGGTAAAACTTATGTCATCAGTGATCTACATGGTCACTTTGACTTATTGATAAAATTACTAGAAACGATATCATTTAGTGAAAATGATATTTTATATATAATTGGTGATATTTGTGATCGTGGACCTGACAGTCTAAAAATATTATTTTATATTCAAGATCATAATAATATTATTTTAATAAAAGGAAATCATGAATACATGTGGCAAGAAGCTTTATATTATGGAGTTTATTATGATGATTTTGATTATCCTTCACGGGCGTTAAAATTATGGTTAGCCAATGGTGGTGATACAACGATGAGAAATATTCGTGAATATCTTCAAAAAGATAAATTTAGATATGAAGATTATCGTGTTATCCGGACAGCTTTTTTTAAAAGTCTGTATGAATATTTGATTAATCTTCCTAATTATTTAGAAATTGAGGTAAATCAACAAAAATATGTGTTAGTTCATGCTGGAATCGATGTTCGTTATCCACTAAAAGAACAAAAATTAAATTCTCTTTTATGGATTCGAGATGATTTTTATCATGCACGAGGTGATTTGACAAAGATTTATATTTTTGGTCATACTCCAACAGCGATGTTAAACAAGGATCGGAGTTTTGATATTTGGGTTGATGATGTCCATCAAAATAAAATTGGAATTGATGGTGGTTTGGCTTGTGGTGTGATTGGACAGTTAAATTGTTTATGCCTAGATGATGGCAAAATTATTATTGTTAATAAGGAGGAGTAGGGAATGCGCGGAGCTTTTTATAATTTAGTTAATTTTATTAATACAACGAGCATAAATGATGTTTATGCTAATGCAGCAAGAAAAATTCTTCAAAATATCTATGTGATTCCGGGAAGTACAATAACTGATGTAGCAGAGCTTTGTTTTGTTTCAACAGCAACGATTTCCCGATTATGCAGAAAACTAAATTATGAATCATTTGCTGATTTTAAAATGGATATTACCATGAATTTAAATTATTTTAATCGCGATACACTCAGATTACAGTTTGATCATCAGTTGCCCCAAAGGCAGTATTTACATAAAGGTAAAGAAGTGTTTAAAGCTCATTTTGATAATATTTTAGATAATTTAAAAGAAACATACGAGAGTGTATCTTATGAAGACCTGGAATTTATTGTCGATAAAATTCATGATGCAAATAAGGTTTGTTTTGCTGGAAACTTTTTTACTCAATCAGTATCGATGCAATTACAGATTGAACTATCATATTTGGGTAAAGAATGTAGTGGGATGTATCCTTTAGAACAGCAAATTTTGACGGTAGAAGGATTAGATGAAAATGATGTAATTATTGTTTCAAGTATTGCAGGAGGATTTATGACTGATCATCCAGATGTTATGCGAGTAATTTCTAAGAGTCCGGCCTATAAGATTGTTATTTCTCAATTGGATGAATTTGTTTATAGTGATAGTATCGATATGATCTTAAAGGTTGGAACAGATCATCATTCACTGATTGGTAAATTTTCAATAACCTATATTTTTGAGGTTTTAGAAGCCCTGTATCATTTAAAATACGGAGTTAAAGAAAAACGGGAATTATAAAAAAAGGACTACCATTTGGTAGTCCTAAATCGTATTATAAGCCCACATAGCTTTGATTTGAGGAGCTAATTGGCTATATGACCATTGCTTATGACTATTTTCTTTACTGTTAGGATCATTAACTAAAAACTTGTCATTAATAGTTTTAGTAATGACAATAAAGTGACCAGTCGTTGTAAAATCGCCAGGACGTAAACTGGCGATGATTGGATGACCAGCATCTAATTGCTTAAACATTTCATTTTTGCTCAATGGCACAGCAGAAGCGATTAAGCCAAATTCATTACAGCCGCTTTCCATCAATGCCCATCTTGTCATACTGCCTTCAAGAAAATCGTTCTTAATAGCATATTTAGCAACATAGCGTGGGTTATAAGTTGTTTTGCCAGTTAAGCCAACAGCAACCATCGATAGACAGGTAGGGCCACAACCGGCAGTTCCAATAATTTCATCACCATATGTAGTATATGCCCAGCGCTTATCCCATTGGATATATAAAGGGATGCCATTAGGACTATCTAAGATAATAGGATCGGTGTTTTCATTGGGTTGATAATTTTCTTTCAGTTCAATTGCTTGAGGATTTTTATCAACAAATTCATTAATGTATTGGGGGCAGTCTACCTTATCAAGTGCACCTGAATTATCATTGTATAGTAGGGGAGGGATTATTTGGAGACATAAGTAACCAAATATAAATATAATGATAAAAGCGATAAAAGCAGGAATTTTTTTTAATTTTTTAAGTTTCATAAATGCATTGAATAGTATTTAATTACAATTGAAAATATAGTAATTACCCCCAAAACCAATACAATAAAGAATTTTTCTTTTTTATTTAATTTTTTTTCCATAATATTGCTCCTTAAATGATGAATGTAGTGAGAAGAAGGGGAGCGTAGTTATAAACAGAAATTAATCCGATACTCCCGAAACTAAGTAAGAATAAACTAGTCGAAACATTATTTTGACGATGCTGATTAATAAAATGATAGATTATTATTCCAATTAAACAGCCAAGAGTATTTAGGAAAATGTCATCGATATCAAAAACTCCCCATCCGGTGCCTAATTGAATTAGTTCAAAAGATAGACTAGTAAAAAAACCAATAAAGGCAATGTTGTAATTATTTAGAAAACTAAAATAGTGTCTCAAGATAATACTTAAAGGGATAAATAGGGAAACATTGCCAATAATATTTACAAGTAGAACTTTTGTTAGCCCTGACTGGTGATATTGATTAATGAAATCGAATAACACTAGATTACTATTATAGCCCATATCAATAAAACCATTCTTTAAAATGATTATTCGTATCAGCATCCAAAAATAATATATTGAACAAAGAGCTATTGTGATGTTGATCAAATAGTTATTTTTCTTTTCCATTTTTATCACCCAATCAAAAAACCTATTCTACAATGATTATTATATCAAGTGACAATAGAATATATATTTAGATACTCTAAAGAAAATCTTACAAATTTCTTACAGCGAAGTATATAGAAAATGGTCTAAAAAGAAGCTGGCTATATAATATAAAAATAAAATTATAAATAGAGTTGAATTTAAAGTCATTTTATAAAAAAAATCATATAGTATTTTGAGGGGGTGAATAAATGGTTAGAGAAGGTATTGATGTTTCACAATATCAAGGTCAAATTGATTGGGAGTTAGTTAAAAATCATATTGATTTTGCAATCTTACGGTGTGGTTATGGTCAAGATATTCCTGGTCAAGACGATCCTACTTTTAAAAGAAATGCTGATGAGTGTACACGGTTAGGAATTCCTTTTGGGGTATATTTGTATTCTTATGCAACAACTGAAAGTGAAGCATTGTCTGAAGCACGACATGTTATGCGATTGGTTGAAGGATATAAGATGGAATACCCAGTATATTTAGATTTAGAAGATCCAAGAATTGGACAATTATCGAATGAACAGATTGAAAGAAATAGTCGTGTATGGGCCGAAGAACTAGTAAACAATAGATATTTTCCAGGATTTTATGCATCATATTATTGGTGGACGGAAAAATTAACTGGACCTTTATTTGATCGCTATACAAAGTGGGTAGCACGGTATGCTGAAGAATTAGGGGCCGAAGGTTTTGATATGTGGCAATATACTGATAAAGGATTTGTTGAGGGGATTAATGCACCGGTTGATCGAAATTATGCTTATAGAGATTTTCCTGCAGAAATAATAGCAGGTGGATTTAATAACTTTGAAGGTGATGAAACAATTCCTCCGATTACTAATTATCAGGTAGGAGATCATGTTACATTCGATCATGTGTTTGTTTCTTCTGACAGCACGACACCATTGATTCCATATATAAACCACGGAACGATTCGAAGAGTCGTAAAGGGAGCGAGAAATCCATATTTGATTGGAAATGGACTCGGCTGGGTGAATAATGATAGTATAACGGGAATGATGCAGTATTTATCTAATCCGACCTACCGAGGAGATTCTTTTGTAGATGCATTGGTCCAAATCGGGGTAGATGCTTCATTCGCATCTCGAAGAGAGTTAGCAAGAAAAAATGGGATATATGATTATACTGGAAGTGCAAAACAAAATTTAGAACTTCTTCGTTTGTTAAAGGAAGGTAGATTAAGACAATAAAGGATTTTCCTTTATTGTTTTTTATTAGAAAGATTATATAAATTAAAAGCTTTAATTCCTGACTTTTAGGAAATTAAAGCCTATTTATATTGGTAGTTTAATGGTAAATGTAATTAAATCATCAGTTAAATCAGCTTCAATTGTACCACCATGGAGCTCAATAATCTTTTTAGTAATTGCAAGGCCAAGTCCTGAACCGCCTGTTTTGCTATTACGAGCTTCATCTAAGCGGACAAAAGGTTGAAAAATACGTTCTAAATTATGTTCACTAATATGTTTGACAAAGTTTGCTACCTGAATAAAAATGCAATCAACTTCTTTTTTGGCAGTGATTATTAAATCTGAATTTTCTTTACTATAATTAATAGCATTACGAATAAGATTATCAAAGACTCGTTCAAATTGATTAATATCTAATTCAAGAGACAGATTGTCTTCAATCTTGGTAACACAGTTGATATTTTTTTCATGATATAAAGGCATAAATTCATAAGAGATTTGAACTAACATCATTGAAAGATTAACAGCTTTTCGTTCTAAAGAAATATCACTAAGATTATATTTAGCAATAGAAAAAAATTCTTCGATTAATTCTTCAAGACGAATAGCTTTATCATAGGCAATTTTGGTATAATTGCTTTTTTCCTCGATTGTGAGATTAGGCTGATTCATTAGTAGGTCTAAATATCCTACGATCGAGGTTAGTGGTGTCTTTAAATCATGGGCCAAGTATAGTAATAAATCATTCCTTTGTTGTTCTGCTTGTTTAATCGCTTTTTTATTTTGTAAAGATTCACGTTTAATTTGATTCATTTGATCTTCAATTTCTTTTAACTCACATGGTAAACTGATCAGATAATTATTATCGGCAACTAAAGTTTTTCCCGCTTCAAGCATTTTTTCAATATACTGTAAAGATTCACGGTAGCGAAGCCAAAAAATAATAATAGTATCAAAAGCAATCAAAGTAATTGAAATAGTCACTAAATTATCCTTGATGATTTGTGCTACCTGGTAGACAAGATCATATTCTTGCCAAATATACTGGTGATATACTTCATAAGAATAAAGTAATAAAATAACAAAAGTTACGACCGTGACACTAATTGTGATTCCAATTTTTTTAAGTAGATTAGCAGTAAGACTTTGCTTAAAATGAGTATTATTCAATAGTATAACCAACGCCCCAAACAGTTTTTACAAATTTGGGTTTTCTTGCATTCTCATTCATTTTTTCCCGCAGTCTAGCAACATGAGCCATTACGGTATTATTGTTATCTAAATATTTTTCTTGCCATACTGCTTCAAAAAGTTCTTCTGATGTAACGACACTACCACGTTTTGAACATAAATACCAAAGAATTGAAAATTCAATTGGAGTCAAATTTAATGGCTGGTCATATAATGTACACTTATGATTATCATTATTGATCATTAAACCATTAAAATCGTATATTTGTTGATTAACCGCTGGTTCGTTAGTGTTATAACGGGTATAACGACGTAATTGAGTTTTAACACGAGCTGCCAATTCTAGAGGATTAAAGGGTTTAGTTAAATAATCATCGGCGCCTAAGGTCAAACCGTTAATTTTATCCATGTCATTATTTTTAGCAGTAAGCATAATAACTGGGAAAAAATAATCTTCACGAATTTTTTTTAATAGACTAAACCCGTCTAAATCGGGCATCATTACATCAAGAATTGCTAGATCATAATGATTTTTTTTCAAGCTGTCTAAAGCTTCTTGACCATGATAAAATTTAAAAACTTGATAACTTTCATTTTGTAAATATAATTCCACTAAGTCGGCGATAGATTGTTCATCATCAACGACCAAGATATTATAAACCATATTATCACCTCAAAAATCATCTTAGCTTATTTTGTCTTAAAAAACAATTTAAACACCAATATTTAAGAAAATCGTAAGAATTAGGTTTTTAGTTTAATAATTTTTATTGATTAGTAAGATATAGTGATAAGATTTTGTTTCAACTAAGAGTTGAATTATAAGGGATAATTCAAATGCAAGATTATTTTTTTATTTAATATTAATGTTTATAATTAAAGAGAAAGGTGGTATAAATATGATCAATGTAAATAAAGTAGGTGAATTCATTACTTTAAAACGTAAAGAAAAAGGTTTAACTCAACAACAATTGTCTAATAAACTATCTGTTTCTTTCCAGGCTGTTTCAAAATGGGAAAATGGTGGTTTGCCTAATGTTGAGATATTATCAGATTTGGCCGCATTACTAGAGATTACTGTTGATGAATTATTAGCAGGTGTGGAAAAAGAACTAGAGGGATTATCATATAGTAAGGCAGGGGTAGATATTGCATATAGTGATGCCATAAAAAGAGAAATGAAACAATATTTAAAAACTAGTGATCCACGGGTCTTAAATGGGTTAGGACCGTTTGCTTCTTTATATGATATTTCATTTTCAGATATTAAACATCCCGTTTTAGTTCTTAAATCGGAGGAACCAGGTTCAAAACAAAAACTAGCGATGGAATATGGATATAGTGAATCGATTTGTCATGATATGATTAATCATTTGGTTAATGATATTGTTGTTATGGGAGCAAAGCCCTTAGCGGTATTAGATACGATTGTTTGTGGTAATGCTGAAAAAGAAACGATTGCCTCATTGGTGAAAGGAATTTCGCAAGCATGTCAAAATAATGAATGCTCATTAGTGGGTGGAGAAACATCAATTCAACCTCAAGTTGTTGAACATGGTGTTTATGTCTTAACATCAAGTATTGCTGGAATAGTTGCAAAGGACAAGGTAATTGATGGTTCCAAAATTAGTGCTGGGGATGTTATACTTGCAATTGCTTCAAATGGTCTTCATACAAATGGCTATTCTTTAGTTAGAATGTTAATGGATAAATATCCTCAAATTAAATTAGAACGAATCATGAATGAAACATTTATTGAACAAATTATGAAACCACACACACCATATTATCAAGCATTAAAAGGATTGTTTACGAAGGTATCGATTCACGGTATGGCACATATCACTGGTGGTGGAATTGAAGGAAATTTATGTCGAGTTATTCCCGATGGTTTAACAGCTAAAATTGATTTAGCAAAGATTAATATTTTGCCAATTTTTAAATATATAAAACATCGTGGTAATATTGATGATAAGGAGATGCTAAATACATTTAACTGTGGGGTTGGTTTCAATGTTGTTGTAAGTCAACAGGATAAAAGGCAAGTCATGGAACATCTTTCAGAGTACTATCCTTGTTATGAAATTGGTGTAATTGAAAATGGCCAAGATAAAGTGGAATTTGAAAATAAATTAAACTGGTTATAAAGAATAGCATTAATGCTGTTCTTTTATTTTAATTATTCTTGACTGTATACTAAGAATATAGTGTTTAATATAATTGAAAAAGGAGTGATAGTATGACAACACATGAAATTGAAGAGATGTTGGGAATAGCAAAACAGACACTTATTTATTATGAAAAAGAGGGTTTTATTACACCTCAGAGGAATAGTAATAATTATCATAATTATTTAAAAAAGAACTTGATATTTTAGAATTGATTTTATTGCTCCGGTCGATGGAAATATCGATTGATGAAATAAAATTAATCTTAAATAATCAATTTTCAATTAGAGATGCTTTAAAAACAAAAAAGAGTTTATTGAAAATACAAAAATTCAATTAGAAGATATTGAAAAAAATAAACAATTAAAATAAACGTAGATAGGTGAAAATTTCTTTTAATAACGAATCACTTAAACAATGGATCGACCGTGATACCTTATTTTTTAATAATGAAGAAATTAAATATAATAATCTAGTTATTCCTATTAATGAAATTATTGATTTCAATATTTCAATGTGTAGTGTTTTATATGAAATTACATTACTAAGAGTGTTTTTAAATTATTATATTGATATAGATGTCCGTACTGATTATGATGTTTATTCTTTTCAAATATTAAACAATAGTCAAGTTGTAAAGATGTTCGATTATTTGCAGAAAAAGCAGATAAGGCTAAATGATCGATATGGATTGATTGAATTATATCGAACTAAAGATCCAGTAGCATTAAATAAATATTTAGACATTAATTTTAAAAAGTGGGCAAAAAAAAGATAGTCTTGATAATCCCCGAGATAATAATTTTTTGAGACATCACTTAAAAAGAGGGGGATAAAAAAATAGTACTAGCAGCTGCTAGTACTATTTAAATTGTGCTAAATATTTTTCATTTAAGGCAATAACCTGTTTCATTGCCGTTATACCAGGTGCACCGATAGTATTACGCTTATTAACGCAAGTTTCAACGTTGATAGCATCATAAATATCATCATCAAAAACCTCTGAAATGGCTTTAAATTCAGCAATTGTTAGGTCATCAAGATCTTTATTTTGATCAATTGCATATAGGACTAGCTGCCCAATAATTCCATGAGCATCTCTAAATGGGACCCCTTTATTGACTAAATAGTCTGCTGCATCAGTAGCATTAGTAAATCCACCAGTAGCAGATTTACACATTTTATCTTTATTAAATGTTGTTGATTTTAACATTCCGTCTAATAATTGTAAGCAGCCTTTAGTCGTTGTGAGTGCATCAAAGACAAGTTCTTTATCTTCCTGCATGTCTTTATTGTAAGCAAGAGGAATACCTTTCATCGTAGTTAATAAACTAGTTAAAGCTCCATATACTCGACCTGTTTTTCCTCTAATTAATTCAGCGATATCAGGGTTCTTTTTTTGTGGCATAATTGAAGAGCCAGTTGAATAAGTGTCATCTAAATCGACGAATTGGTATTCATTAGTATTCCAAATAATAATTTCTTCACTGATTCTTGACATATGCATCATCATTGTAGCCATAGCACTTAATAGTTCAATCAAATAATCACGATCACTTACCCCATCAATACTATTTAAGCAAGGTCCATCAAAACCTAATAGTTCAGCAGTATATTCGCGATCTAATGGGTAGGTAGTACCTGCTAGAGCCCCAGAACCTAATGGGCAGATATTCATTCGTTTATAAATATCTTCTAATCGGCTGCTATCACGTTTAAACATTTCAAAATAAGCTCCGAGATGGTGTGCTAATGTAATTGGTTGAGCTTTTTGTAAATGTGTGAAACCAGGCATGATTGTTTCAATATGAGTTTTCATTATATCATTAATCGTTATTAATAGATTATGAATTAAAGTATTTAATATAACAACTTGATCGCGTGTATATAAACGCATATCGAGTGCAACTTGGTCATTACGGCTTCTTCCAGTATGTAACTTTTTACCAGTGTTACCAATTCGTTCAATTAAAGTAGATTCAACGAAACTGTGAATATCTTCTTGACTATTATCAATCGTTAATTTACCAGTATTAAGGTCTTCTAATATTTGATTTAGAGCAGTTTCAATTTCAGTTCCTTCAGCACTTGTTAAAATCCCTTGTTTTGCTAGCATTTTGACATGAGCAATACTTCCTTGGATATCTTGGGTATAAAAAGTTTGATCAAAGCTAATTGATGCATTGAAATCATAAACTAGCTGATCGGTTGGTTTAGTGAATCGTCCACCCCATAAATTCATTTCATTTCCTCCTGTTATAATAAAAGGGCATTAGCCCTTTTATTAGTCTTTATTATTTAATTTCATTGCTCTTACTTTTGTTGAAAGTCCATATAAAGTAATGAATCCTTCAGCATCATGATGATCATATAGATCACCAGTAGCAAAACTTGCAATATCTTCATCATATAATGAATAAGGTGAAGTTGTTCCTTCTTTAATAATATTCCCCTTATATAATCTGAATTTAGTAGTACCACTAACAACTTCTTGAGTTTTATCAACAAAAGCACTTAAAGCTTCACGTAAAGGTGAGAACCATTTAGCAGCATAAACTAATTCTGCAAATTCAACAGAAACTAGCCGTTTATATTTTAATGTTTCACGATCTAAAACTAATTCTTCTAATTGGCGATGAGCTTCCATTAAAATAGTTCCTCCTGGTGTTTCATAAACTCCACGAGATTTCATTCCAACAACACGGTTTTCTACAATATCAATGATTCCAATTCCGTGTTTTCCGCCAATTTCATTCAATTCTTCTAAGATTGCAGTCAATGATTTTGCTTTACCATTTAATTTAACAGGGAATCCTTTTTCCCATTCGATAACTACATGCTCTGGTTCTTCAGGTGCCTTTTCAGGCGATGTAGATAACACTAATAAGTGGTCATAATTTGGTGCATTTTCAGGATTTTCCAGTTCTAATCCTTCGTGAGAAATATGCCAAATATTACGATCACGTGAATAACTTGAATCAGCAGAGAATGGTAGATTGATACCATGAGCTTGACAGTATTCAATTTCAGATTCACGAGAGTCCATATTCCATTTTGGATCACGCCATGCAGCAATGATCTTTAAATCAGGTGCAAGAGCTTTGATACCGAGTTCAAAACGAATTTGATCGTTACCTTTACCGGTAGCACCGTGACAAATAGCTGTTGCTCCTTCTTGACGTGCAACATCAACTAATATTTTAGCAATCAATGGTCTAGCTGTTGCTGTTCCTAATAAATACTTATATTCAAATACAGCATCAGCTTGAACTGTTGGCATGATATAATCTTTGACATATTCATCAACTACATTTTTAATATATAATTTAGTTGCCCCACATGCTTTAGCTCGTTCTTCTAATCCGTTTAATTCTTCAGCTTGACCAACATCAATACAACAACAGATTACTTCATAATCATAATTTTCTTTTAACCAAGGAATAATAGCAGTAGTGTCTAGTCCCCCAGAGTAAGCAAGAATAACTTTTTCTTTCATCATTTAATTCCCCCTTAAAATAACTTTAAATTATCATTATAATAAACTATAGAATTCATAATTGCAATATTTTCTCGTAATTATGCAATATTTTGTTGATTGTTCATATTTAAGCAATAGTGGTAAAATAAGATTAACTAAAGTAATCGGGAGGATAAAATGGACGGAGTGAAAATCGACTATAAAAAAATATTAGAAATAGTATTGATTGGTATCGGATGTTATTGGGCTTTAAATAATTTTCAAATAATACTAGATATTTTTAATAGTATTCTTGCAGTAATAATGCCTTTTTTATTAGGAATTATGATTGCTTTTATCTTAAATGTATTAATGATTAGAATCGAAAAGATTTTATCTAGATTTATTTTAGATAAAAAGTATACTAGTTTTAAACGTGTGATCAGTATTATTGTTTCATTGTTGATTGTTATTGGGGTAATTGGAATAATTATTACTTTAATTATTCCAGAATTAACAAATGCGATAAAAGTAATCGTTAAATCTTTTCCAGAAACCTTTGAACAGTTACAAGTGTGGATCAATCAAAATGGCAATAGTTTTCCGCAGTTAGAAACATGGATCAATAGTGTTGATTTAAACAGTATTGCAAGTGAATTAAGTGGCTTATTTAAAATTGGACTTACTGGAATGCTCGGTTCAACTGTTGATGTCATTTCAATGTTCTTTACAAGTATTCTTAATTTAGTTGTGGGAATTGTATTTGCCCTCTACATATTAATGAGTAAAGAAACTTTAAAACGCCAAAGTCATAAATTGATCGATGCCTATATTCCAAAACGTATTTCAGTAAAATTGTTAGAAGTGGGGACACTCGCTCGAACAACTTTTTCAAATTTTGTGATTGGTCAAACAGTTGAAGCTTTCATTTTGGGAACTTTGTGTGCCGTTGGAATGGCTGTGTTAAATCTGCCTTATGCTCCAATGGTAGGCTCTTTAGTAGGGATCACGGCTTTTGTTCCAATTGTAGGGGCATTTATCGGTGGTGGCATAGGGGCATTTATGATTTTGACAGTTGATCCAATGCAAGCATTGATTTTTATCATTTTCTTAGTTGTGTTACAACAACTGGAAGGAGATTTAATTTATCCACGAGTAGTAGGCTCTTCAGTAGGTTTACCGTCGATCTGGGTACTTTTTGCAGTAACGGTTGGTGGAGGATTATGGGGAATTACAGGAATGTTATTTAGTGTTCCGGTTCTTTCAGTAGTCTATGCTCTTATTAAGGGGCATGTTAATAAAAGCGGTACTAAACCTAAAATAACTAATAATTAAATCTAAGTAATTTTTATTAATGAAATGAATATCCTGTTAAAGCAGGATATTTTTTTAATAACTATTTAGAAAATATTCTAAATAGTTTAATATTATGTTACAATCTATTTAGATAATATTCTAAATAGTTACAATATCACTTGCAATTAGGATATAAGTAGGATATTATGATAATATAAATAATAAAAATAATTTTATTTATGAAATGAGGAGATTAAAATGTTAAAAATTGAAAATTTGACAAAAACTTATGGTCAAAAAAAAGCCGTCGATAATTTATCATTAGAGATTGAAAATGGTCATATTTATGGTTTTATTGGACATAATGGAGCTGGTAAAACGACTACATTAAAGTCGATTGCTGGAATTATGGAATTTGATCAAGGGAATATTTATATTGATAATAAATCAATTAAAGAGGAGCCGTTAGCATGTAAGAAGGTAATGGCCTATATTCCTGATAATCCTGATCTATATGAATATTTAACAGGAATCAAATATTTGAATTTCATTGCTGATGTATATGGGGTCAGTCAGGCAGAACGAACTGACAGAATCAAAAAATATGGGGATATGTTTGAACTAACAGATTCTTTGGGGGAACCGATCAGTGCATATTCTCATGGGATGAAGCAAAAATTAGCAGTAATATCAGCCTTGATCCATGAGCCTAAATTAATAATTATGGATGAGCCGTTTGTAGGCTTAGATCCTAAGGCTTCTCATTTATTAAAGGGTTTGATGCGGGATTTGTGCGATCGTGGTGGAGCAATCTTTTTTTCAACTCATGTTCTTGAAGTAGCTGAGAAACTTTGTGATAAAATTGCTATTATTAAAGCGGGTAAACTTGTCGTATCCGGGAACACCCAAGATGTCATTGGGGATGATTCATTAGAAGAAGTGTTCCTAGAGTTGGAGGATGACAATGCTTAAGTCATTGATTAAGATTCGGTTTCAAGGAATTTTTATGAGATCGATGAAAGGAAGTAAAAATAAAAATGCCGGAATAGGTAAATTAGCATTGATGGTATTAGTGTTTGCTTATATTGCCATTGTTTTTGGTTCAATGTTTGGCTACATGTTTAATATGGTTTTAGAACCATTTACGGCAATTGGTTATGAATGGTTATATTTTGGAATCATGGCAGTATTAATTGTTTTACTTTGCTTTATTGGGAGTGTTTTTACAACCCAACAAGAAATTTATGGTGCTAAAGATAATGAGATATTATTATCAATGCCGATTAAAACAAGTGATATTTTATTAAGTCGTATTTTTGTGGTATTAATCATCAACTATTTATATGAGGCATTGATTGCAATCCCTGGTGGAATTGTTTATTTTACTCAGGTGCCGTTTGATCTTTTAAAATTACTCTTTTTCCTTATTGTCATTATAACGTTGCCGTTATTAGCCTTAGCTTTATCTTGTGCATTTGGCTGGTTAATGGCAATGTTAATGAAACGAATACGGAATAAAACAATTATTACTATGGTATTATCGTTAGGATTTTTAGGACTCTATTTTTATTTGATTAATAAACTTCCGGAATATTTGGTTGCATTAGTAGCTAATGGTAAATCGATTGGTGAAGCGATTCAAAATACGTTATTTCCAATCTATCATTTAGCTTTAGCAATCAGTGATGTCAATGTCGTGAGTTTGTTACTATATTTAGTTTGTAGTGTAGGGCCATTTGTAATTGTAATGTATCTTCTTTCGAAGAATTTTATTAGTATTGCAACTAGTAAAGCACCATCAAAGAAAGTTAAATTGAAGGATTCAGATATTAAATTTAGTAGCCAAAAGGGAGCGTTATTTAAACGAGAGTTAAAACATTTTACATCTAATCCGATGGTCATGATGAATGCTGCTTTGGGAATTGCATTTACCGTTGTTTTAGCTGGTGCTGTCTTGATTAAAGGTCCTGAGCTTTTAGATATGTTGGGAGTAATTCCACCAGAATATCAAGCTTTGGTGAATGAATTTATAGTTCCATTGTTATGTTTGGCAGTGATTGGGACTAATTCAATGAATATTATTAGTGCTGCTTTGATCTCGTTGGAAGGGAATCGTCTATGGATCATTAAATCACTACCAATTAAAACTAAAGATATTCTTGAAAGTAAATTGATGCTACACTTAGCTTTATGTGTACCACCAGGATTGTTATTTTCAATTGTCGGAAGTGTAGTTTTTTCATTGAGTTTAGTAGATAGTTTATTAGTTATTATCGTCCCTATAGTTTTTACGGTTTTTGAAGCTTTATTAGGTTTATTGATTAATTTATGGAAGCCGAAATTTGATTGGATCAATGAGACTGTTGTCGTAAAACAAAGTGCTGCTGTAATGATTACAATGTTTGGAACGATGGCGCTTGTAGTTTTTATAGGTGGTATTTATATTGGTTATTTAAATGAGTTTATTGGTGCTGTAACTTATGTTTATATAATACTAGCGCTTTTCTTGATTATCGATATTGCTTTCTACTATTTGTTAAATACTTGGGGAATTAAAAGATTTGAAGAATTATAGGCATGTGTTTACGACACATGCTTTTAAATTGTTGGAAATTCAAATAAATATTTGACAAATTTTTTTTTAGTAATATAATAATAACCAAACTCGGTGACTAAAAGAGTAGTCTTAATAATGGTTTTAGCGAGCTGGCGTTGGTGGAAGGCTGGTAATCTAGTTAGGATGAAGCGCATTTATGAGAGGAAAGCGGGAAATAGTAGTATCGCTTTCGGGTAATCACCCTTAACGATGAAAGAGATCATAGGGTCAACTTATGATAAATAGAGTGGTAACGCGGTTAAATCGTCTCTTGTTTAAGAGGCGATTTTTTATTTTAACAAAGAAATGGAGGACTAGAAATGATTAGAGTAGGAATTGTGGGATCAACTGGATATGGGGGATGTGAGTTAGTCCGATTTTTATTAACTCACAAAGAAGTGGAAATTAAGTGGGTTTCATCAAGAACCTACACTGATGAGGAGTATAGTTCGGTTTATTCCAGCTATTTTAAATTATTGGATCAGCAGTGTGTTGATGAGGATATTACAAAATATCTTGATGATGTTGATGTGGTTTTCTTTGCAACTCCACAAGGGGTTTGTGCCAAAATGCTTAATGAGGAAGTTTTAAGCAAAGTAAAAGTGATTGATTTAAGTGCAGACTATCGAATTAAAGATGTTAAGACATATGAACAATGGTATGGAATTGATCATGCTTCACCACAATTTATCGATGAAGCTGTATATGGGCTGTGTGAGATAAATCGTGATAAAGTGAAACAGGCACGATTAATAGCTAATCCAGGATGTTATCCAACTTGTTCAATTTTATCAGTCTATCCGTTAGCTAAGGCGGATTTAATTGATATGGATACTTTGATCATTGATGCTAAAAGTGGTGTTAGTGGGGCTGGCCGTGGGGCTAAAGTCGCAAACTTATATTGCGAGGTAAATGAAAGTATCAAGTCTTATGGGGTTGCAAGTCATCGTCATACTCCGGAAATTGAAGAACAGTTAGGTTATGCGGCAAATCAAGAAGTATTATTAAACTTCACGCCTCATTTAATTCCAATGAATCGAGGAATCTTAATTACAGCTTATGCAAAACTTAAAAAGGGAGTTAATGAAGTGGATGTCGCAAAGGCTTATCAATGTTATGATGATGAGTATTTTGTAAGGGTATTGAAATCTGGGGTCTTACCAGAAGTACGTAGTGTTAAGGCTAGTAATTTTGTTGATATTAATTATAAAGTTGATCCACGGACAAATCGAGTTATTATGATGGGAGCTATGGATAACTTAGTTAAAGGAGCAGCTGGCCAAGCAATTCAAAATATGAATATTATGTTTGGATTAGATGAAAAAGAGGGGCTAATGCTTGCTCCAGCAATCTTATAAGGGGGAAAATAAAATGAAAATAATTGAGAATGGAACGGTAACCTCGCCTAAAGGATATTTAGGTGCTGGAGAACATGTTGGTATTAAAAAAGCAAAAAAAGATTTAGCATTGATCTATAGTAAAGTTGATGCCAAAGCGGTAGGAACTTTTACCCAAAATATTGTTAAGGCAGCACCAGTGTTATGGGATAAGATGATCGTTGATAATTATGATCATGTTAGAATCATTGCTGTTAATAGTGGGGTCGCAAATGCTTGTACTGGCGATGAGGGTTTAAAATGTAACGAAGAGTTTGCTCAAACTGTAGCAGATAATTTTGGATTGGAAAAAGAGGAAGTTCTAATTTGTTCTACAGGTGTAATTGGTAAGCAATTACCAATGAATAAAATCATTAATGGGGTACCAATTGTTAAACCGTTATTAAGTGAGAGCCAAGAAGCAGGGGTAATCGTAGCTGAATCAATTATGACGACAGATACGAAACCAAAGCATCTTGCTGTTGAAATTGAAGTCGGTGGAAAGACGGTTACTTTGGGGGCTTGCTGTAAGGGGTCAGGAATGATTCATCCAAATATGGCAACCATGCTGGGATTTATTACAACCGATTGTAATATTTCTAAGGAATTATTAAATAAGGCATTGAAAGAAGTAATTCCTGATACTTTCAATATGGTTTCTGTTGATCGTGATACTTCAACTAATGATACAGTCTTGTTATTAGCTAATGGATTAGCTGGAAATCAAGAAATTGTTATAGAAGATCAGGATTATCAAATATTTAAAGAAGCCTTATATTATGTTAATGAATATCTAGCTAAAGCAATTGCCGGTGATGGCGAAGGTGCAACTAAATTGTTAGAAGTTCAAGTTCATAATGCTGATACAGTTCAACAGGCTAAAGTAATCGCTAAAAGCGTTTGTACTTCACCGTTAGTAAAGACAGCAGTATATGGCAATGACGCTAACTGGGGAAGATTATTATGTGCAATGGGTTATTCTGGTGAACAATTTGATCCATATAATGTTGATTTGAGCGTTGCTAGTGAATTTGGGGAATTGCAATTGGTGGCTAAAGGAATGGCGACTGATTATAGTGAAGAATTAGCAACTAAGATCTTATCAAGCAGCGAAGTAAAAGCAATTATTGATATTCATAACGGTGATTGTAAAGCGATTGCATGGGGATGTGATCTAACTTACGATTACGTTAAAATCAACGCTGACTATCGTTCATAATAAAAATTTAATTAAGGGGGAAATAATGTGCATACAGTTGAGCAAAATAAAGCACAAGTATTAGTAGATGCTTTAAGTTATATTCAAAAATTCCATGGAGATATCGTAGTTATTAAATATGGTGGTAGTGCCATGACTAATGAAGTTATTAAACACAGTGTTTTAAAAGATATTGCGGTTCTAAAATCAGTTGGGATTAAACCGGTAATTGTTCATGGTGGGGGAAATGATATCAATGGATGGTTAAAGAAAGTTGATATTAAAAGTGAATTTAAAAATGGTTTACGGGTAACTGATAAAGAAACTTTAGAAGTTGCTGAGATGGTTTTGTCAGGGAAGATCAATAAAGGATTAGTTCAACATATGGAAAGAATAGGAACCCATGCAGTTGGCTTATCTGGTAAAGATGGTAATATGATTACAGTAAAAAAAGCAATGCCAAAAGGGGATGACATTGGTTATGTTGGGGAAATTATAAATGTTGATGTTACTTTACTAGAAACATTGTTAGAAAAGGATTATACACCGATTATTTCAACAGTAGGATTAGATTCTAAGTATAATGCTTTTAATATTAATGCAGATGATGTAGCAACGGGTGTAGCTCGTGCTTTAAAAGCGAGTAAGTTAGTATTTTTAACTGATATTGAGGGAGTTTTACGTAATCCGAGCGATCCTAGTACACGCATATCAGTAATTAATACAGAGTCAGCAGCTGAATTATTTGAACAAGGAATTATAACCGGGGGAATGATTCCAAAATTAAAAAATTGTCTTGAAGCAGTTCAGGAGGACGTAAAGAAAGTCCATATTTTAGATGGCCGTCTGGAACATAGTTTATTAATTGAAATTTTTACAACTAGCGGGGTTGGGACAGAAATAAAAAAATAAAGGTTTAGAGCCTTTATTTTTTTAATGTCACAATATTGATTTGATTAGGACAGAAAAGACGATATTCGTATCCGTCTTCCATACCTAAACCGTTAGAAATCAATAATTGACTTTTTGATTTAGTGTGTTCACCACTAACATAAGTATTACCGTTAGTTTTTTTAAATAGTCCGCCAATAAAAGGAAGACGAATATAACCACCCATTGTATGACCGGAAAGTTGTAAAGCAATTTCATTATTTGAAGTCGTGTTAAAATAATCTGGTTCATGAACTGCAACTATTTTGTAACTTTCACTATTATTTTCATTAATTAGACCACTTAATTCTCCTGTTCCCTCAAGACCAAAAAGACTAATCGTAGATCCATTAAAATAAATAGGACGATATTCGTTATGCAGAACTTCAAAACCACCCTCATTTAAAATGGCATTGACATCATTTGATGAAGCTAAATCTTTTTCACCAAGAACAGCAAATTTACCATATTTAGATTTTATATTGGATAATAATTCGATTACCTTATCGTTATCAAAGGGCGTGGCTGAAAAGAGGTCACCACCAAAAATAACCATATCAACATTTTCTTTGTTTAATGAAGTGACAATTTTTTTTAATCTAGTAACATCACTACTTTTTTGGAGATTAATATCGCTGATAAAACCAATTTCAAAATTCTTGAATTCATCAGGTAAACTATTATTAGTAATAGTCGTTTTTTTTATAGAATAACTATCAGGAGCGATATATCGGCTATAATAATAACCAAAACCGCTCCCGATAATAACGATTATCAATAATAGTAGTTTAATCGTTCTTATTTTTTTTCTCATGATTTTTTATTCATGATAACCGGAATAATCATTGGATTCCGTTTAGTTTTGCGATAAAAATATGAAGATAATGTATCGCGGGTAGTATTCTTAATTTCTCCGAAAGTAGTTTTACCTTGTAACAATTTTGATAAATTTGTTTCAACTAACTTCTCAGCTTCACGAATCATGTGAAAACTGTCTTTCATATATACGAAACCACGTGAGATAATTACTGGTCTTGTCAATAATTTTCCACTACGAGAATCCATACTAATTAAAATTGAAACCATTCCATCTTCAGATAACATTTGTCGATCGCGAAGTACAGCTGTGGATAAGCCGCTAATATCATTACCATCAACATAAATATCTTCAACATGAATTCTCGGACCTAATCGAGCCTCACCATTATTCAATAAAATTGTATCTCCATTTGATAAAACAAATGAATTTTCTGGTGGAATACCGACATCTTGAGATAATTCAGCATGAATCTTCAACATGCGATATTCTCCATGGACAGGGAAGAAGTATTTAGGTCTTGTCAATAACATCATCAGTTTTTGTTCCTCTTGAGAAGCGTGTCCGGAAGTATGTAAATTATTGAAAGCGGTATTTGTTAGTACCTTAGCACCAGCTCTAAATAATTTATTTACTACTACATTAACACTATAAGCGTTACCTGGAATTGGATTTGATGAAAAGACAACAGTATCGCCGGGTTTGATTTTGACATATTTATGAGTTCCATTTGCAATTCGACTTAATGCTGCTAATGCTTCACCTTGAGAACCGGTACATAAAATCAAAATTTCATTATCTGGTAATTTTTTTGCTTGTTCACTTTTAATAAAGAACTTATCAGGACATTTAATATAGCCCATAGCTCTTGAAACTTGAATGTTGTTTTCCATTGAACGACCGTATACTAAAATTTTACGATTAAATTTAACAGCTGCTTCGACAATTTGTTGTACTCGATGAACGTTGGAAGCGAAAGTTGCTACAATCAAACGTCCCTCTGTTTTTCTAAATTCCTCTTGAACACTATTAGCGACCTTCTTTTCACTGATTGAAAAAGTAGGAACTTCAGAATTAGTAGAATCACTCATTAATAAAGTAACCCCAGTTTCACCTAGGAAAGACATCTTTTGATAATCTGCTGGATCACCGACTGGTGATAAATCAAATTTAAAATCTCCTGTTTCAACAATCCGCCCATTAGGACTATTAATAATAATTCCCATTGATTCTGGAATAGAATGGTTTGTTTTAAAGAATCCAATATTAAAATATTTAGATTTGATTTGATACTCATCGTCGATTTGAATAATTTTTGTAGCATTAGTTAGTCTTTTTTCATCTAACTTTCTTTTAATCATGGCACTAGCAAGTGGTGTAGCATAAATGAAAGGAATTTTAACTACTTGAAGTAAGAAAGGAATTCCACCTATATGATCTTCATGACCATGGGTAATCATTAAACCACGAATTTTCTTTTCATTTCTTTTTAAATACGAGTAATCAGGAATAACGTAATCAATTCCTGGTAATCCTTCTTCAGCAAATTTTACTCCGGCATCAATAATGAATAATTCATTATCGTGTTCAACACAGTACATATTTTTACCGACTTCATTTAGTCCGCCAAGGGCAAATACCTTAGTATCAATACTATTTTTTGTTTGTTTTGATTTATTTACCGCTTTTTTTGGCGTGTTGTTTCGAGATTTACTTTTATTATTATGATTTTTTTGTGGTGACTTGCCAGGTCGTTTATTATTTGTATTAGGCTTTTCTTGCATAATAACCTCCTTAATTATATTTTGTATCCTTTTAAGTATTATAACACATATTAAAAGACAAGAAACGAAGTTTCTTGCCTAGATAATCTTTTTGCATGCAGCAATGGCTAGAGCATGCGGTCCAATATGACATGAAACACTAAGTGACAATGGGTCACAAATAATTGTTGAATCAGGATAAATAGCTTCTAATTCTTTCTTTAATTCTAATGCTGGCTGTTCGTCGTATGTATATGCAATACAAACATGAACATTCTTTCCTTTTCCTTCTGGATCAAGACGTTCATCAATATCTTTTTTTATTGCTTCCATCATAATTTTAGTTGCTTTAGACATTGTTCTGGTCTTAGAGAAAGTATCGAGCTTTTCACCTTGAATTTGTAAGATTGGTTTGATTTTCATCATTCCGCCTAAAATTGCAACAGCAGGAGTGATTCTTCCACCTTTACGAAGATAATCTAACGTATTAACAGTAATATAGATAGAAGCATTTAATTTATTTGCTTCAAGAATTTCTTTGATTTCTTTTGCTGATTTACCAGCTTTAGATAATTCAAGTGCATCCAGAACATCCCATTTTTGAGTTACTGAAACGCGTTGTGAATCAACGACTTGAACTCGTCCATCATATTCACCTGCTAACATCAAAGCAGTTTGGCAAGAGCCGCTTAAGCCACTAGACATGGGAATATGAACAATTTCATCATACTCTTTTAATACTTCATCCCAAAGTTTACTAACATCACCAACTACGGGTTGACTTGTAAAAACTTCAGCATCTGTCATTAGTTTTTTATAAAACTCATCTTGAGATAAGTTGATATCTTCATAGAAGGTCTGACCATCAATAGTAAATGGCATCGGTAGTACGTTGATTCCTAATTTTGTACCTTCAGCCTGAGTGATTCCAGAATTACTATCAGTGATAATTGCTACTTTATTCATTTAAAAACCTCCTATCTCTAAACCATATTTTACTTGAAATAATAAAAAATGCAAACTATTTAACCATTATTATAAAAATAATTAAATGAAAGGCATTACAATATATAACTGTATTATATATTGTAATACAGTTATATATTTGGTATACTACATTTGTAAGAATGTAGTAGGAAAGGAGTTATTATGCAAATAGATAATAATAGCAGTGTTCCAATTTATGAACAAATCTATAAACAGCTGCTCGAATATATAACGACAGGGTTAATGCAGGCGGACGATAAACTACCCTCTGTCCGTGAATTATCTTCATCAATTCATATTAATCCTAATACCGTTGTTAAAGCCTATCGTCTTTTAGAAGAGCAAGGTTTTATTTATTCCTTGCCGGGGAAGGGAAGTTTTGTTAGCTCAAAACAAAATAATCAAACGAAGTTGTTTGAACAACAAATTAAAGTTCTCACAAAAGAGATTGTTACTAAAAGTAAATATATTGGTTTGACCTTTGAACAATTATGCCAATTTATGGAACAGACTTGGGAGGGAAAATAATGTTATTAGTCAAAGAATTATCAAAGAAAATTGATCACAAACAAATTTTGGACAATATTACTTTAAATATACCTAAAGGTTCAATTTATGGAATTATTGGTGAAAATGGTGCAGGTAAAACAACTTTGATTCGTCATTTAGTAGGTGCTTATCAAGGTGATACAGGATTTGTTGAATTAGAAGGAATGCGTATTTATGAAAATCCTGAAGCAAAAGCAAAATTAGTATATATCCCCGATGAATTTTTTGATACCTTCGGACATAATATTCGGGATATTAAAGAATTATATCAAGGGATTTATCCAAGTTTTAACGAGGCACGGTATTTAAGATTGATGAAAATGTTTAAGCACGATAGTTTAGAAAATTTTAGTAAATTTTCTAAAGGAATGAAAAAGCAAGTTATGTTTATTTTGGCTTTAGCAATCATGCCTGAATATTTGATCATGGATGAGCCGTTTGATGGACTTGATCCACATATTCGGAAAGTTATTTGGGATATTTTGATTCAAGATGTAAGTGAGCGAAATATGACAATTTTTATTTCTAGTCATCATTTAAATGAATTGGATAGTATGTGTGATCATATCGCTTTGATCAACAATGGGAAAATTGTTTTTGAAGAAGCACTAGATCATCTTAAAGAAGGCTATCATAAATTACAAATCGTCTTAGAATGTGGTGATGATATGTATGCTTTAGAGAAAGAATTAAAAGTTTTATCTCATCAAATGATGGGACGTGTTCATACTTTGATCGTTGCTGGTGAAATTGAAGCAATCAATCGTACTGTGGAAAAGTATTGTCCTTTAATTAATGAAACTTTATCATTATCATTAGAAGAGATTTTCTTATTTACTTTAGGAGGAGAATATGATGAGCTCAAGGAAGTCATGGGTTAATATTCCCTTACTAAAAAATATCATTAAAAATAATCTCTTTCCTGCTAAAGTATCATTAATTATTTTTGTGGGAGTCTTTATTTTATCGCTTATTTCTGGTTCTAATAGTGGTTTTAGTCAAATTTGTATAGTTGTATATGGAATAAGTGCAGTTGTTCTAACAACGATATACCCTTGTTTTATTCAGAGTTATCAAGTTAATAAAACGAAATCATCAATGATGTGTTCATTACCGTTGACGACAAGATGCGTTTGGTTTACAAATTATTTAGCTGGATATTTAATTGCGCTAGTTACATTATTGATTGAGGGATTAGGTTTGATGATGTTTTTAGGATTAAATAATGCGGGGACTGAAGGAAATATATTTATAAGATTTATAATGGCGATATTTCTTTTGTTATTTATTTATTATACCCTTACTTATTTAGTTTGTTCACTGTCTGGTAATCGTTTGGGACAAGTTGTGTTTAGTTTAGCAGCATATGCATTACCAGTAATTTTATTATTGGGGCTTATTTATATTAGTCCTAAATTAGTTCCAAGTAATCTTGATCTTGGAATTAATGACACATATCTTTATCTTACTTTTCCGTTAGCTGCTGGAATGCAGTTTATTTATAGTGCGTATCCACATATATTTTTCCATTTATTTTTAGGAATTGTTACCTTAATCTGCAGCTATTATGTTTATAAAAATCGTGAAAATGAATATATTGGAGAACCTTTAGTATTTCGCCGAATTATTATTGTTTTAAAAGCTATTTTGATTATTGCTGTAACGATATGTGGTTTTGGAGTCATTTTATTAGTATCAAAAATTAATATCACATATGGATTCAAAGGTCAGTCACTTTTATTTTTGATCTATATTTTGATTGGGATGATTGTAGCGATAATCGTTGAAATTATTTTTAAAGGAAGACATGTTTATCGTAATTTATTAATCTATGTACCTGTTTTAGCAATTGTTTTTGGTGCTAATTTTATGATTGCCAATAAGCAATATCTTTCAGGAATTAATAATTCGAGATATGAAGTTACTGCTGATTTAGTAGCTGAATTAGCTGGTAATCAGGAGTATCTTAGCTTAAGCTTAAATAATGAGGTTACAAAGGAATTCTTGAATTATTTGAGTAAACATCGTGATGATCTTCATTTTGAAAAATATGATGATGAACAACAAGATTTAGCAATGATGTATACTTATCAATATGAACATGGATTAGATGATGATTATTATAGCTATAGTATCTATTATATTAATAAAAAAGCAGTAATTGATTTCTTTAATGGACCAGGAAATAAGTATTTTGATAAGCTGCTTAATTATACTGAGGGTTTAAAAAAGGAAAAAAGTTTAATTTGTTATGTTAATGATTATGCAGTCTATTTAAATAAAGAGGAAATTCAAGAATTGATTAAATTGTTGCCAAATCAAGAAATCAAACCTAAAAATATATTTAGTATTAAAACATATAATTTATTAAATCCTGATAGTGTCAATTATTTAATAAGCAGTAATGAAGCAATAACGAATTTTATTACTAGCGATGAGTTGATCGAACGAGCTGTTTTTATTGAAAATTGTCGAGATGTTATTGATGATATTAATAGTGATTCAACAAAGTTTGAAGAACAAATCAAAGCCGTAGTGAGTACACAATTTAGTCACGAAACAATTGATATGGTCTATCCAAACGGTGATAGCACAGTTATAGCCTTTAGTAATGATGAAGTTATTTATCAAGGTACCTATGAAGTTGTTACAAAAGAAGGAAATAACTATACTTATCCATTAGAATTTACCTTAAAGAAAGGTGATGATGGCGTGATCGTTAATGATATAAAGGTAGGTGGTTAAAGATGATGATCAGTTTATTAAAAAATGATTTAAAACAGCTAAAAAATACAGTTGTTATTTTTAGTGGTTTTCTAGCTTTAAGTTTGGTAATCAGTCTGATTTCTTTTCACTCTGATGTTCCTGTAGGAATGTTTTATCTAATTATCTTACTCTATTCATTAGTTGTTCCGATGGTTAATTTAAGTTACTTATTTGATCAAACCCAACAGACTCATTTTTCATCTTTGCCATATACAAAAATACAAAGTTTTATGATCAGATATTTAAGCGGATTATTGTGCATAATTATACCTGTCATAATTTATTGTATTGTTGATGTTATTTTAGGACAAGGATTAGTACTTAAAAATTGTTCTTCAGCAATTTTAATGATTTGGATTTATTATAGTTTAGGTAATCTAGCTGCCTATTTAACGACATCAGTAATTATGGATATTATTCTACAAATTGTTATTAATATATCGCCATTCATTATTTATATGAGTTTATTTTCTGTTTATCAGACTTTTGTTAGAGGAATCATTAGTGCTGATTTTTCAATGGAGGTCGTAAGTATTATTTTGCCCGCTTTTCGATTATTTATTGGTGGACTTAGTGGTTTAAGTTCTTATTATCTTTTGCTGTATGCTGGTTATGGTCTAGTTATATTTATAATGGCTTTTTTAGCAAGCAGTAATCGGGAGTGTGTTAACAATTATCATGGTTTCACTTATAAAATCATTGGTGAAGTAATTAAACTAATTTGTATTATTTCAGTTTCTTGGCTGATTACTTCTATTTTGGATATTCCTGTTCAATCTTTGAAGAGTTTTATTATTATCAATATTATTGCAACCTTTGTTGCGACTTTTATTATTCAATTTATTCAGTCAAAACGTATTAGGTATGTATTGTGCATAGTGCAGGGAACATTAATTGTTTTAGTTACAATTGTAATTTTTATTGGTTCAAAAGGATATTTAGAAAATTATATTCCTCATGATATTAAAGCAGTAGAAATTAATTCAAATTTTGGGTACAACAAGATTAATAGTAAATTAACTGATCAAAAATCAATTGATACAGTAGTGGCAATTCATCAGGAAATTTTAAAACAAAAAAGTGATTATGGCAGTCATAACTTAAAAATTACTTATTATAAGGATAATGGTGATAAGGTAACAAGAGGTTATCAAATTTCGGATCAAGAATATTTAATGGTAATCAAAAAGTTAGATGCGGCACTTTTAAAAAGTTGGTTTGATAATTATTATTATATTATTAATAAGCTTGACACATATCAATATCTTACTTATGCATTGCCGGGTGAAAGTGAGAATGAAATTAGAACAGAAAATGATATTCTATTATTTAAAAATATTCTTCAAAGAAAGCTGTCGGAGTTTGAAAATAATCCTAATTTATTATTAAAAGTTGACTATGATAATCCGGGTCAAATTACTAGATTTAAGCGTTCTAATGATGGTAGTGAAAGTTATCAAGGTGATTCGATTTCTTTTGACGATAATGACCCAATGTCGCTTGCTTTACAAGAATATGATAAAATTAAAGCAAATTAGTTGTAATTATTTATAGATTAGGCATAATGTTAATGAGGTGATAAAAATGAAAATTTTAAATAGTAATGAATTTGATAACGCAATTGCTAGCGGTATCGTTTTAGTAGATTTTTATGCTGACTGGTGTGGACCATGTAAAATGTTATCTCCAGTTATTGAAGGGTTAGCAGAAAAGATGGAGCAGGTTAATTTTTATAAATTAAATGTTGATGCTTCTAGTGATATTGCCGGGCGTTATGGGGTTCAGGCAATTCCAAATTTAATTATTTTTAAAGATGGTAAAGCAGTTGACCAGATTACTGGTTTTGTTCCTGAAAATGAAATTGTGAAACATTTACAGAATTTATTATAATGTATTTAAGCCATGGTAGTGTTACCATGGTTTTTATATTTTGAAAGTTTTTGAAAAATTCAGCTAAATAAGTCTAAATATGATAAAATCTATACATATAGAAATGTAGGTGAATTTAGATGAAAGTATCTTTTTATGAATCTGTAGCGGAGCATGATTTAAAATTTGCGGTAATTATTAGCCGTCATTTAAAACAGTGGGTATTTTGTAAACATAAACAGCGAAAGACATTTGAAATACCTGGAGGACATCGTGAAAATGGGGAAAGCATTGAAGCATGTGCAAGACGTGAATTGTATGAAGAAACGGGAGCTGTTACTTATACGCTTGAACGTTTTTGCGACTACGGAGTTGTTGAGAAAACTGGATCAAAAGAGTCTTTTGGAACAATATTTTATGCCGAAATTGAAAAAATGGCGGATTTACCTGATTCTGAGATAGAAAAAATATTTTTATCGAAGGAACTGCCCGAATGCTGGACATATCCGGAAATTCAGCCTTACATGATCGATGAATATAAAAGACGGAGAGGATCATAAATGAAAAAAATATTTATAGTAATGATGATAGCAGGAATTTTAACTGGATGTAGTGATTCATCTACTAAGAGTATAACAGTTTGTAAAGGAAGTTTTGATTATGGCGATATTGAAAATACTTATGAAGCTAAAGGCGATAAGGTTATCAGGATCGTGAATGTGACGATTAATGATTATAGAGATACGGATTATGATGATGAGACCTTAGTTAGTACACTTGAATCACAATTAAATGTATATAAAGAAATAGATGGGTTGGAAATAAAGCTTACTGCTAAAGATCAAATTGTTCGTCAGGAATTTATAATTGATATAGAAAATGGTGATTTAAAAAAACTTAATGAGGTTGGATTAATAGATTTAAATGGTGATGGAACGGTTTCTTTTGAAAAATTAACAAAAAATGCTAAAGAGAATAAATTAACTTGTAAAGAAAAATAAGCAGGAGATATGATATAATAAGTAAAAGGAGGTGTGATTATGGCACGAAAACCTCTGAAATTAACGAAAAATGCGTTAATGTTATTGGGGATAATAGCGTTACTATTGATAACTTTTTTAGTTTTAAAGTTTGGTGGGACAAAAAGTGAACAACCAGAAAAAAAAGTAACTGAAACATTAAGTGGATTAGTTGTTGAAAATCAGGTCTTAAAAGTTCAGTTATTAGATTTTGTAAGTAATAAGGATTTTGATGATAAGTATCAAGAAGTTTCAATGGATATTAAAGCAGATGAAGAAGTATTAAACTATAAAATATCAAATCGTCAAGTTTTTAATAAAGTGATGCAGTTATTACCGCCAGGTGAGGGCTCTCCTTTATTGAATAACAGCAGTGAGGTACCTACTCATGAAGCGTATATTCTTGTTTTAACTGGTGATATTGTTGAGTATAAAGATAGTGAAGGAAAGAGTTCTTATCAAATTGCTAATGCACGTCTTGATTACTATAAACAATCATTGTTGTTAGAGAATGATTATGATAGTGTGTATATCGCTTCAATTGATGGAAAAAAAGAAAAAATGGTCAAGATTACTGCATATAAGGAAGCACTATCTAGTCCAAGTGAGTATATGACAATGTTACAATGGTAAATAAAAACCTTAGCAAAATAAAATGCTAAGGTTTTTTAGTATTATTCAATGTTTAGTCCAGCAACAAAGGTTAGATCAATACCAAACATAATGCCGGTATTGGGTTTATCGATGCCGCCTAAAGTTTTATCAATAACGGTCCTTGCTTTTTCAACATCTTCATTTTTTAAAATAAAGAAAAGTGTTTTGCTTGTTTCACGGGGATCTTCAAGAAAAATTCGTAATGATTCGATAATAAAATTATCATTACTTTTTAATGTATTAAGCATCCCTTTGCTTTCAATGATCGTCCCTCCGTTAATACCACTTTTTTGTAATGCGGCTAAGAGATCATCTAATTTTTCTACTTTGTGTAAAACTAAGAAAAGTGCTTGCATGGAATTCCTCCTTTATGTACATCCTATTATATATTATAAACCATATTATTGCTCTTTGCATTAGTAAATGTTTGGTTTATAATAAATAGTATACAAATAAGGGGGTATATTTAAATGAATTTTGAATTTTCAAATCGGATCAGTGGTGTTAAGGCATCAGCAATTAGGGAAATTTTAAAAATGATGAATGATCCAGAGATTATTAGTTTTGGTGGTGGAAATCCGGCTAGTGAGACTTTTCCTGTTGAACAATTAAAAAGAATTAGTGATGATATTTTTAATACTTGTCCTAATTCTATTTTAGAGTATGGAATTACTGAAGGTGACGGAAGCTTTAAAAAAGCAGCAATAGAATTTTTATCACGGCATGAAACAGTAGTGAAAGACTATGATGGTGTTATGGTTACTTCTGGTTCACAACAAATCATGGATTTTTTATCTAAATGTTTATGTAATGAAGGGGATCTAGTTGTTTGTGAAAATCCAAGCTTTTTAGGGGCTTTAAATGCATTTAAAAGTAATGGTGCCAAATTAGTTGGAATTGATATGGAAGATGATGGAATCAATCTTGAACAGTTAGAAGCAGTTTTAAGTGGGGTGCAAAAACCAAAATTTATTTATTTGATTCCTAATTTCCAAAATCCTACTGGAATAACAACTTCTTTAGAAAAACGTCAAGCTATTTATACATTAGCAAAAAAATATCAAGTGCTGATTCTTGAAGATAATCCATATGGTGATTTAAGATTTAGAAATGATGCAATTCCTTCAATTAAGTCATTAGATGATGAAGGATTAGTAGTTTATGCAGCTAGTTTTTCAAAAATTATTGCACCGGGAATGCGTGTAGCTGTTATGATTGGTCATCAAGATCTATTAGCTAAATGCACAGTTGCTAAACAGACAAATGATGTTCATACAAATGCTTGGGCGCAAAGTGTAATGGCTCGTTTCTTAAATGAAACGGATATGGAGGTACACTTAAAAAAATTACAGGCAGTATATGAGCAAAAATGTAATTTGATGTTGGAAGAAATGAAAAAACAATTCAGCCCAGATTGTAAATGGACAATTCCTGATGGGGGAATGTTTATTTGGGTGACTCTACCAGAACGAATTGATATGCCGGAGTTTGTTAAAAGAGCTGTTGAACATAAAGTAGCAGTAGTTCCAGGAAATGCTTTCTATGATGATGATAATAAACCATGTCAATCGTTTCGGATGAATTTTTCAACTCCAACTAATGAACAGATTATTAAAGGGGTCGCTATTTTAGGAGCGTTAATGCATGATTAAAAATATTGTTTTTGATATGGGAAATGTTATTTTGCGTTGGGATCCGCACTATATTGCTAGTAAATTATCAAATGATAGTTTAGAACAAGAAGTGATTGAAAGAGAGTTATTTGCTTCAAAACAGTGGCAAAAGCTAGATCAAGGACTACTCACCGTGGAAGAAGCCCTTAAGGAATTAAAAACCGACAATCCGCAGTTGATTAGACATGCATTATTGCATTGGTATGATTATTTTGAGCCTTTTGCTGAAATGGTAGCATTAGTTAAAGAACTAAAAGAGCAAGGTTATCATATTTATCTATTATCTAATTGCAGTCTCCAATTTGATGATTATTACCAAAATATCGAAGCTTTTAAATATTTTGATGATTTTTATATTTCTGCACGCTACCAATTATTAAAACCTGATCTTGAAATCTTCAAACATTTTCTTTCAAAATTTAATTTAAAGGCTGAGGAATGTATTTTTATTGACGATATAAAAGCTAATGTTGAAGGTGCAAAGATTGCTAAAATGCATGGTTATCAGCATAATGGAGATATCAAAAAGTTACGATTATATCTAAAAAACAACATGATTTACCAATAAATTATTAATAATTCTTAAAAATACCATACTTTTCAACTGTTTTGGTTGACAATTAAGGGGAAAATGCTAGAATGCTAATAGACAAAATAATCGCTTATATTGGGAGAATTTAGATGGATAAACAAGAGGAAAATATGAGTAACACAAACGATACGATTGAATCAAAGCAAAAGTCAGAAATGACTAAAAAAGTAAGATCAGGGAAAAAAACAGGGGTACAAAAAAAGATTATTATTATTGGAATCTTAGTATCATTATTAGTCATTATTTATTTAATTGGAAGTTTTTATTTCAATAAGAAGTTTTTAAGTGGTACATACATTAATGATATCAATGTCAGTGGTTTAACATTAACTGAAGCGAATGAAAAGTTAGCGGAACAAATAGATGCTCGTTCTTTAAAATTGATTTTTAATGATGAAGCAACTGAAACAGTTTCAGGAAGCGAATGTGGAGTTTGCTATAATAGTAATAATAATGTTAAGAATATTTTGAAAAAGCAAAATTCTTTTGGGTGGATTGGAGCTTATTTTAATAAATCGAAAAATGTAGTTAATGATCTAGCTGAAGTTGATGAAACAGTTTTAAGAGCTAAGGTGGCTTCTTTGGGACATCTTCAAGAAGAGGTGCAAGTGGCACCGGTCGATGCTAAAGTGGAATATCTAAATAATGAGTTTACCATCACCAACGAGGTCAATGGTTCAACGATTGATCAAGAAAAACTAATTAGTGAAATAAAGTTAGCCTTTAGTGAAGGTAAAGAAAGTTTAAATTTAACGGAGAAAAAATGTTATGTAGAACCCGCTGTAAAAGCTAATGATGCGAAATTACAAAATTTATTAGATGCAGCTAGAAAGTATGCATCTGCGGCGATAACCTATAAAACACGTTCTGGAGATGTAGTGTTAGATGGTAGTACTTTGGTTACTTGGTTATCAATAGATGAAAGTGGTAATTATTATCGTGATGATGCTGTATTTAAAGAAAAAGTAACTGACTTTGTTGGAAATTTAGCGAAGAAAATTAACAGTGTTGGTGGAAGCCGAACTTTTGTTGGGGCTAATAATCGGACGATTACAGTTAGCGGTGGTAATTATGGTTTAAGACTCCAAAATAGTAAGGAAATAAGCGGTTTATTAGAAGATATTTATGCCAATAAAGTGGGTGTCAGAACACCTGTTACAACTGGTCGTGAAGCTTCTTCGGATAATGGTGGATTAGGTGATACTTTTGTTGAAATTGATTTATCAGGGCAACATATGTGGTATCATAAAAATGGTCAGATCGTATTAGAGTCAGATATTGTTTCTGGTACATACAATATTGCTGATCGCCGTACACCAGCGGGTGCCTATTATTTATATAATAAGGAAAGAAATCGTGTTCTTCGGGGAACAAAATTACCTGATGGAACATGGCCATATGAAACTCCAGTTTCTTATTGGATGCCTTTTAATAAAGGAATCGGGTTACATGATTCTTCAAGCTGGCGTTCTAAGTGGGGTGGAACTATTTATATGAACAATGGTTCTCATGGTTGTATTAATTTACCTACGGGAATTGCTTCACAATTATATAATAGTATTGAAGTTAATTGTCCTGTAGTTTGTTATTATTAATAATGTAAAACAGTCTTAAAATTGCTGCGATCTCAAAGAAAGTTTAAAAGAGTAGCCCTAATCCTTTTAAATTATTCAAAACGTATCAGTAAATAAGGCTGTTTTTATTGTTTAAATTATTAGTAATTAGTTATATACTTGAAGAAGAGAATAAAGGAGTTAAATGATGGAAAATTATGTAATAGATTTTGCAACTAAAATATTAAATATTGATAGTCCTACAGGTTATTGCAAAGAAGTTATTGAATTTGTTAAAAATGAAGTTGAACAATTAGGTTATCGTACAGGAATGAATAATAAAGGAAATCTTTATATTTATGTTGATGGCAAGAATGATAAAACAATTGGTTTATGTGCTCATGTGGATACTCTAGGCTTAATGGTTAGAAGTATTAGAGATAATGGAGAATTAGCTTTCACTAATGTTGGGGGTCCAATCGTCCCGACTCTAGATGGTGAATACTGTCGAGTAATTACACGTGAAAACAAAATTTATACAGGAACTATTTTAAGCAATTATCCTGCCGCTCATGTATATGAGGAATCAAAAACAGCTATTCGTAAATGTGAAAATATGCATATTCGATTAGACGAAGTTGTAAAAAATAAAGAAGATGTTACAGCTTTAGGGATTGATAATGGTGATTATATTGCTATTGATCCTAAAACAACATACACTAATAGTGGTTTTCTTAAATCAAGATTTCTTGATGATAAATTAAGCGTAGCTTGCCTAGTTACTGTTTTAAAAGAATTGAAAGAAAAGAATATTGTTCCTGCCAACAATGTTATTATGATCATTTCAACTTACGAAGAAGTAGGGCATGGCAGTGCTAGTATTCCCGAAAATATTAGTGAATTGATTGCAGTGGATATGGGATGTATTGGCGATGATTTAGCATGTAGTGAATATGATGTGAGTATATGTGCAAAAGACTCTAGTGGACCATATGATTATGGGATTACTTCAAAGTTTATTGAACTTGCTAAAGCTAAAGGACTTAACTATGCAGTAGATATTTATCCATTCTATGGTAGTGATGTTAGTGCGGCCTTACGAGGTGGTAATGATATTAAGGGTGGTTTGATTGGACCGGGAGTACATGCTTCTCATGGGATGGAACGCTCTCATCAACAGGCTATCAACAATACGATTGAATTGATTTTGGCTTATCTACAGGCGTAGTAATACGCCTTTTCTTGTGTCAATATTTGAAAATCAAGCAATCGAGATAGAAAAAAGTTGTACTAAAAATAATGGAGGGATGAAAATGAAAGCATTAGCAAGTGATTTTGATAGAACACTATTTTTTTACGATGAAAGTGGTTCATATTATCGGTTAGAGGATGTTCAAGCCATCAAACATTTTCAAAGTCTAGGTAATTTATTTGGAGTTTGTACTGGTCGTTCATATAAAGGAATTGAGGATTTTAATCCTCATCAGATAGATTACGATTTTTATATTCTATGTTCAGGAGCAAAAATATTAGATAAGGAAGGAAATTTAATTTATCAAAAATTTATAGATAAAAAAATTGCTCAAAGTATTTATGAACAATACGAGGCTGTCGATACTAGTATTGTTTACCAAGGAGATATGTATGTACTTAATCGCACTTTTGATTTATCTCCACGGGTTAAACTAATTACATCATTTAATCAAGTTGGGGAGCAGTTTGAAGCTTTTTCTTTACATTTTAAAAATAATGACGAAGCTGGTAAAGAATACACTAAAATGATTGATATGTTTGGTGATGTTATTGATGTTTATCAAAATGAGCGGCACCTTGATTTTGCTGCGAAAGGATGCTCTAAAGGGAAGGGGATTAAACGAATAATTGAGTTCTATGGCTTAGCTTATGAAGATATGGCAGCTATTGGAGATTCATGGAACGATATCCCGATGTTAAAGAGTGTTGAAAATTCTTTTACATTTAATCGTTCTCATCAAACAGTCAAGAATGTTGCCAAATATTTAGTTGACGGGATAGATGGATGTATTGAAGAATTAATTAAGTGTCACAAATAAATTTATTTGATATAATGTATCAGAGGTGGTTAAGGTGTTAAGTAAGTATCAAAGAATATCTCAGGATTTAATCGATAAAATAGATAAACAAGAAATCAAAGTACATTCATATTTGCCTAGTGAAAATGAGTTAATGAAGCTATATAATGCATCTCGTGATACCATCCGTAAGGCTTTGGATATTTTATTAAAAAATGGTTATATTCAAAAAAATAAAGGAAAAGGATCACTAGTTTTAGATGTTGATAAAGTCGCATTTCCAGTTTCTGGCGTAATGAGTTTTAAAGAACTAGCCAAGACTATTAATAGCGAGGTTGTTACTAAAGTTATTGAATTATCTTTAAACCCAGTTGATGTTCAAATGAAAAAAGAACTATATATGGATAGTGGTAATTATTATAAAATAAGACGAATTCGTTCATTTGATGGTGAGCGGGTAATATTGGATACCGATTATTTAAATGCTAATATTGTTCCTAATATAACAGAAACAATTGCTGCTGATTCACTATATAATTATATTGAAAATGAATTGGGTTTAAAAATCAGTTTTGCAAGAAAAGAGTTTACAGTTGTTAAGGCGACAGAAGAGGAAAAGAATTTATTAGATATGCATGAATATGATCTATTAGTATGTGTGAAATCTTATACATATTTAGAAGATGCTTCATTGTTTCAATATACGATTTCGAAACATCGTCCTGATAAGTTTAGATTTGTTGATTTTGCAAGAAGGACTCAACTTTAATGAGTTCTTTTTTAGGAGGGGCTATGACACAAAAAGATTATTTATTATTCCAAGACAATATTAGAAAAGAAAAAGCGAATTTAGATAGTAGGTCATTAAAAATTTCAATTGCTCGTTTAATTATTGGATTATTGATTGTTGGATTTTTATTAGGAGGCAATTTTACTAATAATCAGTTATTAGTATATTCATCATTAATTTGGATTGCTATTTTTATTATTTTAATAGTTATTCATAGTAAAATAACGGAACGATTGAGTTATTTAAATGCTCAAGCAATTGTAATTCAACGTTATTTAGATCGCTATAATAATGATTGGAAAGCTTTTGATGAAACGGGACTAGACTATGTTGATAATGTTACTGGGGTGATGAAGGATTTAGATTTAGTGGGAAAGAATTCATTGTTCCAATATTTTAATGTTGCAAGTACGATTCGTGGTAAGAAATGTTTGCTTGATAAATTAACGCGTACAAGTTTTAATGAAAAAGGTATTATTGAAGAGCAAAAAGCTGTTTTAGAATTATCGAATAATAATAATTTTGTTTTATCATTGGAAACCTATGGCAGAATGCTTGAAAAACCTAAAGTTAATGAACGAATTATTGAGGATTTTGTTAATAATTTAGGAAAAAATAAAGTTAAACGGAGCTGGGGGTTTGCTAAATATTTAATTCCGATACTTACGATTATTACCATTGTCATGTTTCTTTTCGAATTTTATTTCAAGTTATCAGTAATTTTAGTGCCAGTGCTAATTTTTGGACAACTGATTATTGCAATTATAAATCTAAACAGTCATGGAATAATTTTTGAGCAAGTTTCTAAATTATCACATTGCTTGAATAATTATCAAAATATTAGTCATCTGATTAAACAATCCACTTTTACATCACCTTTTTTGGTAGAGTTACAAGCAAGATTAGAGGCTTCAAGTATAGCTTTTGATGAACTAAAAAGTATTAGTAGTGCTGTTAAGCAACGGAATAATCTTTTGGCATTCATTTTATTAAATGGACTTTTGTTATGGGATATCAATTGTAAAGAACGATATGATCGTTGGGTTAAGCAATATGCTAGTTCAATTGAGCGGTGGTTAGATGCAATTGGCGAATTTGAAGCTTTAACGAGTTTACAAGTATTACTCCATACTAAAGATGTTACTTGTTTTGCGAATTTTCATGGTGATCAAACTACATATTTAGAATTTGGTGAAGCTTATCATCCATTGATGCCAAATGAACAAGCTGTTGCTAATAGTTTTATGATGAATCACCAAGTATGTGTAATTACAGGCTCAAATATGTCTGGAAAAACGACTTTTTTAAGGACGATTGGGATTAACCTTGTACTAGCGTATGCAGGCGGACCAGTTATGGCAAAATCATTTGATTGCTCATTGATGCAAATTTTTACTTCGATGAGAATAGAAGATGATCTTAATGGGATTTCATCATTTTATGCTGAATTATTAAGAATAAAACAAATCGTTGAAGCTAATCGTCAAGGTAATTTGATGATTGCGTTAATTGATGAAATTTTTAAAGGTACTAATTCAAAAGATCGAATCATTGGAGCACAAGAAACGGTCAAGCAATTGTCAACAAATAATATTTTCACATTTATTACAACTCATGATTTTGAATTATGTGAATTAGAAAATGAGATTTCATGCAGTAATTATCATTTTAATGAATATTATCAAGGAGATAAGATTAAATTCGATTATTTAATTAAATATGGTCGAAGTCAAACAACAAATGCACAATATTTATTGAAGATGGTTGGAATTACAAAGGAAGTTTAGCTTCCTTTTTTATTTTATTAAAAATGTATTGACTTACATGTACGTACAAGTTATTATATAATTACAAAAGATGTACGTACATGTAAAAAAAGGAGAAAAAAGATGGGAAAATTCAGTAGTGATGCAAGTAAACTTTTAGAATTTGTTGGCGGTAGAGAAAATATTAGAGCAGTTAGTCATTGTGTTACTAGAATGCGTTTTGTTTTAGGGGATGAGAGTAAAGCTGATATAGACAAGATTGAAACCTTGGGGAGTGCTAAAGGTACATTTACACAAGGCGGTCAATTTCAAGTGATTATTGGTAATGATGTTCAAGAATTTTATAATGAGTTTATTAAGATTGCTGGAATTGAAGGGGTTAGTAAAGAGCAAGTAAAAAGTGATGCTAAATCAAATCAAACCTGGCTTCAAAGATTAATGGGAAATTTAGGGGAAATCTTTGCTCCATTAATTCCTGCATTGATCTGTGGAGGGTTGATTCTAGGATTTAGAAATGTGATTGATTCAATTGCAATGTTTGAAAATGGAACAAAAACATTAGTTCAAATTTCACAATTTTGGAGTGGTGTAGACTCATTTTTATGGTTAATTGGTGAAGCAGTATTCCATTTTTTACCTGTTGGTATTTGCTGGTCAATAACTAAAAAGATGGGAACTAGTCAAATTCTAGGTATTATTTTAGGAATTACATTAGTTTCTCCACAATTATTAAATGCTTATTCAGTAGCTTCAACAGCAGCTAAGGATATACCAGTCTGGGATTTTGGATTCGCCCAAGTACAGATGATTGGGTACCAAGCACAAGTTATTCCTGCAATGATGGCGGGATTTACTCTAGTTTATTTGGAGAAGTTCTTTAGAAAAGTTTCGCCTGAAGCAATTAGTATGATTATTGTACCATTCTTTTCGTTAGTGCCTGCGGTAATAGTTGCGCATACTGTAGTGGGACCAATTGGATGGGTAATCGGTAACTTTATTTCTGATGTGGTTTATGGTGGTCTTACATCTAACTTTGGCTGGTTATTTGCAACATTATTTGGTTTTGTATATGCACCATTGGTAATTACTGGATTGCATCATATGACTAATGCGATTGATATGCAACTAGTAAGTATGTTTAAAGGAACGATCTTATGGCCAATGATTGCATTATCTAATATTGCTCAAGGATCATCTGTTTTAGCGATGATAGTTTTGCAAAAGAAAAATGAAAAAGCTCAACAAGTTAGTATCCCGGCATGTATTTCTTGTTATTTAGGGGTTACTGAGCCTGCCTTGTTTGGAGTTAATTTAAAATATATGTTTCCTTTTGTGTGTGGGATGATTGGTTCTGCAATTGCCGCAACGTTTTCGGTAGCAACAGGGACAATGGCAACTTCAGTTGGAGTTGGTGGAATTCCTGGAATCTTATCAATTATTCCAAAATATATGGGAAACTTTGCTATTGCGATGATTATTGCAATTGTGATTCCATTTGTTTTAACATATATTGTTGGTAAAAAGAAATTAACAGATAAAGACTTAGGAATTGAAACAGATATAATTGATAATGAGAAATTTGTATCACCAATGACTGGAAAACTAATTAAGATTGAGGATGTAGAAGATCAAGTTTTTGCAACCAAAGCAATGGGTGATGGATTTGCAATTGAATTAACAGATAGTGATGTTCTAGCTCCAGTTAGCGGAGAAATCGTAATGACATTTCCTACTAAACATGCTTATGGCCTAAGAGGTAATAATGGTGTAGAAATCTTGATACATCTTGGAATGGATACAGTACAGTTAGAAGGTAAAGGATTTGAATCATTTGTTAAAGTTGGTGAATATATAAAACAAGGAGATAAATTAGCTAAAGTCGATATTGCTTATATTAAAGAACATGGGAAGTCAATAGTCTCACCGGTTATTTTTACAAGTGGAGAAAAGATTAGTATATTAAAAGAAAATTGTAACATCAAAAAATTAGAAACAGAAATTATTAAAATTGATTAAAGGAACGAGGAAAAATATGTATTACGAAGATAAAGTCATCTATCAAATTTATCCAAAATCATTTAAAGATACTAATGGTGATGGAATCGGAGATATTAAGGGAATTACTGAAAAATTAGATTACCTGCAAAAACTTGGAATTGATATGATTTGGATGTGTCCGATTTTTGCTTCACCACAACGGGATAGTGGTTATGACATCAAAGATTATTATAGTATTGATCCAATTTTTGGAACCATGGAAGATCTTGAATTATTAATTGCAGAAGCTAAAAAAAGAAATATTTATTTAATGTTTGATATGGTATTTAACCACACTTCAACAGAACATATTTGGTTTCAAGAAGCTTTAAAAGGAAACTCGAAATATAAAAACTATTATTTTTTTAAAAAAGGTAAAAATGGGAATTTGCCTACTAACTGGGATTCTAAATTTGGTGGAAAAGCCTGGAAATATGTTCCTGAATTTGATGAATATTATTTACATCTTTATGATGAAAAACAAGCTGATTTAAATTGGGAGAATGAAGAAGTTAGAAATGAATTGATTAAAATTGTGAACTTTTGGTTAAAAAAGGGAATTCGGGGATTCCGTTTCGATGTCATAAATAATATTGATAAACGAGTTTTTGCAGATAGTCCTGATGGATTGGGAAAACAATTTTATTGCGATCAGCCTAAAGTTCATAAATATCTTCATGAAGTCAACACCCGTTCATTTGGTCGAGTAGCTGGTTGTATTACGGTTGGAGAAATGTCAGCCACTAGTGTTGAAAATTGTATTGGTTATACTAATCCCCAAAATAAAGAATTAGATATGGTTTTTAGTTTTCACCATTTAAAAGTTGATTATGTTAATAAAGAAAAATGGACATCAATGCCATTTGATTTTCAAGAATTGAAAGAACTTTTGAATACGTGGCAAGTAAGAATGCAAGAAGGACAAGGCTGGAATGCCTTATTTTGGAATTGTCACGATCAGCCACGAAGTGTTTCTAGATTTGGAGATGATAAAAAATTTCGAGTTCATTCTGCAAAGATGTTGGCAACGGCAATTCATTTAATGCGTGGTACACCGTATATTTATCAAGGCGAAGAAATTGGAATGACTAATCATTACTTTACAAATATTAATCAATATCGGGATGTTGAAAGCATTAATGCTTACCACATTTTAAAAAATCAAGGTCTTGAAGAAAAAGAGATTCATCAAATTTTACAAGATAAATCACGGGATAATGCACGTACTCCAATGCAATGGGATGAAAGTGTAAATGGTGGTTTTTCTGATGGAACACCATGGCTTCAAGTCAATACTAATTATCAAACAATAAATGTGAATGCGGCACTTAAAGATACTGATTCGATTTTTTATCACTACCAAAAGCTAATTAAATTGAGAAAGGAATATAAAATAATCAGTACTGGTGAATATATTCCTATTCTTGAAAATCATCCACAAGTATTTGGTTATAAACGTAGTTTAAATAATCAAGAATTAATTGTTTTAAATAATTTTTATGGTCAAGATGTTCTCCTAAATCTTGATGTAATCAATTATCAAGTTTTAATTAATAATTATAATGAAATTGATTTAACAAACCTTTGTTTAAAACCTTATCAAAGTGTTGCTTTGTATAAAAAAGAAGTTTAGTTTCTTAGTGAAATTAAACTTCTTTTTGTAACTGCTGAAATTGATATTGGTAATGTTTGTCTTAGGGTAAATCTTTTTATGCGTGATAATTTTTTATCTTTAAGAAGGATTTAATGCAAAGTCGTGCAATCATTTGTTAAATAAAGTAGAATATTTTAGATAAAATATATTTGGAGGATAGTATGAAGATAGGATTTGATAATAATAAATATTTAACGATGCAATCATCGCATATTAAAGAAAGAATTAATCAATTTGGTGATAAATTGTATCTTGAATTTGGTGGTAAATTGTTTGACGACTATCATGCTTCAAGAGTTTTACCAGGGTTTGCCCCAGATAGTAAGTTGCAGATGTTATTACAATTAAAAGATCAAGCAGAAGTAGTTATTGCAATTTCTGCCAGTGATATTGAACGTAATAAGGTTCGGGGCGATTTAGGTATTACTTATGATAATGATGTTTTACGTCTAATTGAAATATATCGATCAAAGGGACTATATGTGGGAAGTGTAGTAATCACTCAGTATGATGGTCAAAAAGCAGCGGATATTTTTAAAAGCCGATTGGAAAAAAGAAATATTGCCGTGTACTTACATTATTTGATTGATGGTTATCCAACTAATACTAAAAGAATCATTAGCGAGGAAGGGTTTGGAAAAAATGATTATATTGAAACTACTAAGCCGCTGGTAGTTGTAACAGCTCCGGGCCCAGGAAGTGGTAAAATGGCAACATGTTTATCACAACTATACCATGAACATATTCGCGGTATTAAAGCTGGGTATGCAAAATTTGAAACATTCCCAATTTGGAATTTAGCATTAAATCATCCAGTTAACTTAGCCTATGAAGCTGCTACTGCTGATTTAAATGATGTAAATATGATCGATCCTTTTCATCTTGAAGCATACAATAAAGTAACTGTTAATTATAATCGTGATATTGAAATCTTCCCAGTATTAAAGAATATGTTTGAAGAAATATATGGAACTAGTCCATATAACTCACCAACTGACATGGGTGTTAATATGGTAGGTTTTTGTATGAGTGATGACGAAGCTTGTAAGGAAGCTAGTCGCCAAGAAATAATTCGTCGTTACTATAATACAATGAATCGCTATGTTCGTGAAGAGTGTTCATTAGACGAAGTTAATAAGCAAGAACTTGTTATGAATCAGGCAAAGGTTGTAGTTGAAGATCGTAAGTGTGTTGCGGCTGCAAACCAAAAGTCGAAAGAAGCTAATTGTTATGCAGGAGCAATCGAATTAGATGATGGAACAATCATTACAGGTCGTACATCTGATTTCATGGGATCATGTTCTGCAATTTTAATCAATGCTATTAAATATTTAGCTAATATCAGTGATGATGAACATTTAATTTCACCAACAGCCTTTGGTCCAATTCAAAATTTAAAGACTGAATATTTAGGAAGTGTTAATCCACGTTTACATAGTGATGAAATATTGATTGCATTATCATTAAGTGCTGTTAATAATGACAAAGCTAAGTTAGCGCTACAACAATTACCTAAACTACAGGGGACCCAAGCGCACATTACTTCTTCTATCGGACCAATGGATGCTAAAGTTTTTAGTAACCTTGGAATTCAAGTAACGTATGATGCTAAAAAATTGTAATGTAAAAATATCAAAAATGATATGATGACCTCCTAATAGACAGTGTAAATAATTAAACACTGACTAGGAGGTTTTTATATTTTGATAAGACAAAAGGATTTTTAGAAATCATACTATTAATAATACTTGTATAGTTTAAAAAATGGTTTTTTTAGTAAAAGAAAATGGACTGCGCAAGCACGGAACAGTCCATTAACCAGAAAGGAGGTGTTTTACACCATACAAATGTATCACCTAACTTTATGATAATCATTATTTGAAAATATTTCAACAAATATTATAATTTATGTGTATTCATCGAACAAATTATAATATAATGGTCATATTGCAACCACTGGTTGCGAAATTGAAAACTAGAATATCTAGAGCAACCAAGCATTATTTTGCATAATGTAGGTGATTTAGGGAGGAATAAATTTATGAATATAGAAATTGCAAATCGATTAGTAAGATTGCGAAAGGAAAAAAATCTTTCACAAGAGGCTTTAGCAAATGAATTAGGAATCAGTCGCCAAGCAGTTAGTAAGTGGGAAAGAGCAGAAGCATCTCCAGATACAGATAATTTAATCTTACTTGCCAAGTTATATGGAATGTCATTGGATGATTTACTAAAAACAGATCAAAAAGAATTTGAAAGTGGTAATAATCAACAAGCATCAAAAGAAAAAACAGAAGAAGATAAGAAACAAAAGAAAAAAGAAAGTGTTCATATTAGTTTAAAACATGGGATTCATGTGACTGGTGAAGATGGTGAAGAGGTTCATGTTGGCTGGAATGGAATTCATGTTGAGGATCCAAAAGAAGATTCAAGAATTCATATCGATGGTTCTGGTGTGTTTGTGGATGATAAAAAATATGATCAAGAAGAATGGCGTAAAATTCGTAAAGAAAAAGGCTGGGATTACTACTATGAAGATTATACAAAGTTTCCTTTTGCATTACTTGCAATTATTGCTTATATCGGGATAGCCTTATACACGGAGTTATGGCATCCATTATGGATATTTTTATTAATTGTTCCAATTATTGAAGGGGCAATTTCTGCAGTTAAACACCGCAACCTTAACAGATTTCCGTATCCTGTATTAGTAATTTTATATTTTTTGTATGAGGGATTCTATGAAAATATTTGGTCACCAACCTGGTTAATTTTTTTAACGATACCTGTTTATTATTCACTTGTTAATTATTTTAGACAACGAAAACAACATAAAAATAATAATTGTACAGACAATCAAGAAGATTAATAATGATATTTATCACGGGTTCATCACAAATTATCGAAAAACATTAAAATAGTTGAATTATGTGTGATTAGTCTAAGATATTAATTGTTATTTTTTACCTTCGGGTATATAATGAGACTGTAGTAAAAAGTTATGTTAAGAAAGAAAAGAATCGGTATTGCATGGGACCAGGAGGTAATACCGGTTTTACTTTGTTAAGAACTTTTTAGACATTCATTGATGATAAACGGAGGAGAAAAAATGAAAGAATTATTATTAAAAAGATTGAAAAAATCTAAAAATAAGAAAGGTTTTACGCTTATTGAAATCATCGTAGTATTAGTAATTTTGGGGATTTTAGCTGCGATTGCTGTTCCAGCGGTAATGGGATATATTGATGATGCTAAAGAATCAAAATATGTTGCAGAAGCACATTCAATTTATATTGTTATACAAACAGAAGAAGCACGAGCTAAAGCAACTGCTGCTGATGATATAACTTATGAAAGTATAGAGAAAGAAGCAATTAAGAAAACAAGTTTAGAAGATGTAACAATTGCGCCGACACCTACTAATGTAACACCAAAAGAAGAAAAAGCTACGTCTTACAAAGTTACATGGACTAGTGATGATGATAAGAAAATAGAAGCAACAGTTAAGAAAAATAAAGATGTTAAAATTGATGAAGTAAATTAAACATTAGAATAAATTATAGAATAAAAAACTGGTTGTCGTTAAAGATGGCCGGTTTTTCTTTCATTAACTTATTTAAAGGGATATTTATTATAAATTTAAGAAAGTATTATAGATGTATCAGAAAAAAGTTAAATTACTGGTATAGAAGTGTGTTCAAGATGATGTTATGTTAGGTTGGAAGATTAATTTATGATATAATTTTAGTAGTTTGATAAGGGGTGAAAATGTGGATTTTTTGATAATAGCTTATATCTATATGTTTATTTTGGGAAGCTGTATTGCCAGTTTTATCAATGTATTAATTTATCGAATTCCTCGAGATTTGGATTTTGTTAATGGACGAAGTTTTTGCCCTAGTTGTCACAATACATTAAAACCATATGATATGATACCTGTTTTTAGTTGGCTGTTTCTAAAAGGTAAATGTCGCTTTTGCAAAGAGCCAATTAGCCCACGGTATCCATTAATTGAATTATGTGGTGGTTTGTTAGCAATGTTATGCTTTTATCGTTATGGTTTTACTTGGATGACATTAGTTAGTTTTGTTTTAGCAATGATTTTATTGACGATTACAATGATTGATTTTGATACTATGACTATCCCTAATGGATTAGTTATTGCTTTGGTTGCTCCAGTTATTGTCTGTGCAGTTTTAGAGCCTCAAATTAGTATTAGTAGTCGTGTTATTGGAATGGCATCAGTTAGTGGGTTTATGTTATTAATGACATTAGCCATACCAGACTGTTTTGGCGGTGGTGATATGAAACTGATGTTTGTTTGTGGATTTATGCTTGGCTGGATAAATACTTTATTAGCTGGTTTTATTGGACTATTAGCTGGGGGGATTTATGCTAGTTATTTGATGGTAACAAAAAAGTCAAAAGAGCAGTCACACATGGCTTTTGGACCATATTTGTGTTTAGGGATATTTACAGCACTATTATATGGAAATGAAATAATTAGGGTGTATCTATCATTTTTTAATTTATAAGTGAGGAAGAGAAATGGCAATTTATAAATATGTAGCACGTGATATAAACGCAAAGAAAATAACAGGAAAAACGGAGGCTAGGGATGAGCATGAACTTAGTCAGCTTTTACGTGTTAAAGATATGTATTTGATTTCTCATAAAGATATAACTAAAGAAGAAACTAAAAATTATAAGATGAAATTGAAGGAATTAGCTAATTTTTGTCGTGAGATTGGAACAATGATGAATTCTGGATTACCGCTGATTCGAACGGTTTCAATTTTAGCAAGCCGTGAAGATAATAAGAAACTAAAAGCGATTTATAATGATATATATGTAAAATTGCAGCAGGGACAAACATTATCAGATGCATTAAAAGAACAGGGGAAAGCCTTTCCTGATATATTAATTCAAATGGTAAGATCTGGTGAAGCGAGCGGGAACATGCAAGATACAATGATGGTCTTAAATAATCAATTTACAAATGATAATAAGATTAAAAATAAAGTTAAATCAGCAATGACTTATCCAGTCATATTAGGAATAGTTACAATTGTTGTTTTATTGATTGTTTATACAGCTGTGTTACCATCGTTCTTTAGTATGTTTGAGGGAATGGAATTACCATTAATAACAGAAATCAATATTATAATTAGTAAATTTATTATGAGTTACTGGTACGCACTGTTGATTGGCATCCTAGTATTAATATTAATAATTGTGTCATTGTTGCAATTACCAAAAGTTAAATATCAGTTTGATCGCTTTAAATTAAAAATGCCGATAATTGGGAAACTAATGAAAATAATTTATACCTCAAGATTTGCAAGAACTTTATGCTCTTTATATTCTAGTGGGATTTCAATTGTTAATGCAATGGTGATCGTAAAATCTACGATTGGTAATAAATATATTGAAACGCAGTTTGATAACTCTATTAAAGCGGTTAGAAATGGTGAGGCATTGTCAGTTGCAATTGGAATGATTGATGGATTTGATATTAAATTAACTTCAAGTGTATATATTGGTGAAGAAAGTGGAAACCTTGAAGACTTACTGAGTTCACTAGCTGATGATTTTGATTATGAAGCTATGTTAGCGTCAGAAAAAATGGTTGCTATTTTGGAACCAGCTATGATTATTGTTTTAGCAGTAGTAATTTGTGTAATTATTATTTCTGTGTTAGTACCAATTTATTCAATGTATCAAAATGTTGGAAGTATGTAGGGGGACTTTATGAAAAATATAATATATTTATCGAATACGAGTGCACAATTGGTCAGTGGTGTATGTAATGGCAGTAATCAAATTGATATTAGTGATTTTCAAGATTATCAATTACCTGAGGGGACTATGCTTGATGGTGCAATCATGGATGAAGATGCTTTAAAAGATGTATTGCGCATAATTAATAAAAAAGGAATTGGTGATTGTAAGCTGGTTATTGATAGTGGACAAATCGTGCATAAGAATTTAATTGTTCCTAAGATCAAGGATAAAGAAATACATGCAATCGTTAAAGAAGAAATTGATAGCTTAGAAAATGGTGAACATGATTTGATCTATGATTATACAATTTTAAAAGATAAATTAGTAGATAAACCAGGGATTGAGATTCTTTGTTGTGCAATGAAAAAGCAGATGATAGAAGATTATTTAAATATTTTTGATGATGTGGGGATTGAAATAACTGCAATTGATATTTCTCTTAATGCGATCGATAAGTTAATTGAAGATATTATCAGACTTTCTCAAAGAAACTTTGTTATTGCGGTGATTAATGGTAATGATATAGCTTTATATTTATTTGAGGAAGGTAAGTATGTTTTCTCGAACCGTTCAAGATTGTTTTCTGAGCGAGGAAGCAGTTCCTTTACTATGGAAGTAAGCAATATTTTAATTAAGTTTAAGCAGTTTATTAAAACGGCTGATTATAATCAAAATATTGAAAGAGTATATTTTTGTGGATTGGATGATTATGAAGAAAAAATGCTATTTGAAGTAGTAAGTGATAGTGTCGATATAAGGGCAATGCGCTTAGCTAATAGTAATACGATTTATTACAGTGGTAACTCTAAGGAATTCTTACTCCATAAGTATGTTTATGCTATTGGAAGTTTATGTGAAAGGTAGGGATAATAATGTTCAAGCGAAATAAAAGCAAAGATATTGATCTACTGGAACAATATTATCTAGCCACCAAGAAAAAAAATATTTTCCAAGAATACCTTAAATATCTTATCTTGCCTTTGGTTTTAGTATTCATTATAGGTGGTGCTTTTGGCTATTTAAAAGTTAAACAAGGTAATTATAAAAATGATATTGCTGAAATTAAACAAAAAATAAGTGATTTAGAAAAAAGTTATAAAGATAGTGATTATGAAGAAAAATATGCTTCATTGCAAGAAATTCAAAAAACAATTGATAATCTAAAAAAAGTTAATGCTAATATTGCTTCTTATCCTAACTTAAGTGAAGATATTTATAATGCTTGTTATAAAGCGGCTTTACAAGGCAAAATTACTTCAAGTAATTATGAACAAACAACCGGGGAACTAACCTTGGTTATTGAAACAAGTCAAGTTCCATACACAAAACAAATTGTTAAAAACCTGATGGATCTAAATATTTTTACAAAAGTAAGATATAGTGGTTATAAAGAAGTGGAAAAAGAAGATGAATCTAGTAATTCTGGTTCTATCTATATGCCTAGTACAACCCCAGAAAAGGTAGTTGTTTATCAAATGACAGTTATCTGTAGTTTAGGAGGAGGGATCAATGAATAAATTAAGTAGACGTGAACAAATCTTGATTTATATCTTAGTATTACTAATGGTAGTTGTTGTGGGCTGGTATTTTATGATTTCTCCTGCTATGGCAAAAAATACAACATTAAAACAACAGCGGGATAATCTTGAATTTGAGTTGGAAAGTAAAAAGGCGGTATATGAAACTAATATAGATGTTAATGCTGCAATTAAAAAAGCGAAAGATGAGTTAGTCGATTATCATAATAAATTTATGTCGATTATGAATGATTATGAAATAGATGTTTATTTTTCAGAATTGGCAGCTGAGTATAACCTAACACCAGTTGATTTAACAATCAATGAGGCTAGTGAAACAGAAATTAAATCTTTTAGCGTGGCCTTACAAGAAGCAAAAGCTGAAAGTAACAGTAAAAGCGAAACATCTTCAAATAAGAGCGAAGAAAAAGAAGAAAACCCTAAAACGTTAGTTGCAAATGTGCAGCAAAAGGTTGCAGGAAGCCCTACAAACATTGCTCGTTATATAGGTAAGATATCTGAAAATACAGGAGTTGCATTAACTCAATTACAGTACACTTATAATAGGGATAGTACTAAAGAATATACAATTTTAACATATAATTTATATATGATTGAAAAATGATATGAAGGAGGCTAAATATGATTAAGAATAATAAAGGCTCAGGGCTTACATGGGCGGTAATGATCGTAATGATATTATTATTGATTATAGGGGCCTCTTTAACATTTGCTTATTCAAGTTATAATCGTTCGATCGATAATCGAAATCAATTACAATGTGATCTATATGCAAAGAGTGCTTTAGATTCACTTATAAAAGCAATTGGTGATAACGAAACGGATTTAATTCCTAAAAGTAGTGCTTTTGAAGATAACATTTATCCTGAAATCAGCTTACCAAATGCTAAAGGAGAAGTATCCCAAGCGGTTATCCATATTGTAGATAAAGAGCAAGAAAAGGATAATGATAAAAAGATAATCCCGTTAATATATATTGAGATTACTTATGAATATAATGATCGTACCAGTAATGTTCAAGCAGTAATGCAAAAAATAGGCGGTATATGGAAAGTTATTAATTATGACGGAGGTGAAGCCGCATGATAAATAATAAAGGAATGACGTTAGTAGAAGAAATAGTAGCTTTGGCAATAATTTCAATTGCCTCATTAATAATGCTGGTTGGTTTTTCTACTGCTGCAAATGTTTTTGCTGATAGTACTCGGTATAAAGATATAACTAATAAACAGTATGCTGCCTTATTAGGAAATGAGAATACTGATAAAGATATTAATGTTTCTAATGAAGACGCTAAGGTTATTATTAAAGTTGCTGATAAAGTTATTACTGTTAAGACAAATCAGAGTAATGCTACAAGTAAAAAAGATAGTCAAACTATGTTATCAAAATTGAATTTTAATAACATAAATCTTTCAAATACGCCACAAACAGTAGCTAATTGTAATAATTTTTTAGATAGTGTACTTTCGTTTACAACTATTAAACAATTTGATGAATGGATAGCAGAGCAAGGAATTGATGTGGCATCGTATAATGGCTGGTATAAAAACAACGACTGTTATCGCTATTATTACTATAATAGATATGGGGCTGCGCATTTAACATTAGAACAGGATATTATTAATGAATGTAATCGGATTTTTGATGAGGTTCATCAAACTGCAACTAATCAAAATGAGAAAAAGGCTCGTATCGGTGATAAAACACTATATATTAAACCATATTTTTGTGGCGGTATCTGGCAAGTTGGAATTGATAGCGAGGATGGCTATTTTTTAATGGCATCAGAGTTACCAGGAATTAGTGGTGGAACACAATGGCGAACTAATTTGATTTATGCTCGTGGCAGCTGGTATTATAAAGTATTTGCATTTGGTACAAGTGATCAAAACAGCTATGTGGATGTGGCAGGGTTCAGTAATGCTAAGGCAACTGTAGATAGTTTATTTGATGGTAGTATTAGCGAAAAAATAAATTTATCTGATCAAAGTCAGTGGGTAAAAATAAAGTAATCATAGTTTAGAAATAAAGAGGGAAGGGGAGATTAAGATGAAACAATTTAAGAATAATAATGGTATGACATTAATTGAAGTCACAGTTGTTTTATTGATCTCTACGGTCCTCTTGACGATCGTTGGCTCGATTCTTGTTACATCACTTAATTTTTTTCGAGATCAAAAATTAAGCGATCAAAATAAACAAAAATTAGATGGAATTGCTGAGTATGTTGATAATGAAATTAATTATGTTACAGATTTAGCAATCGATAACGAGGCACCGTATGAAAGAGAAGGATGGCACTATTTATCAATAATTGATGGTAAATTATATCGTGATGGAATAAAGGTGTTTGATGATAAATACTATGATAATTATACCGTGTCAATTAAGGTTAAGGGGTATGACGGGTATCGTCTAGATGTAAAGTATGATTTTAATAAAAAAAGTGAGCTAGTCTATGGTACTGCTAAAAGTTATTCTTTTGATAATTTGAAATTAAAAGTTGAGGCTGGAGGAGAAGATTATTTAGTTAGTGCATCAAATCAGGTCGAAGTAAATGATACGTATAGGATTTATTATATCAAGGGGATAAATATAATAGATACTAATGATAAGCCTGATGTAGAAGAACCTGATGAAAGTAATGATAATATTACAGTAGCTGATCAAGTACATTGTATAAATACTTATAATAATAGAGGTGTATTTGATGGAGTTCAAAGACATTATATGATTGGTGATTTTGTTTATTATAAAGGTTATTGGTGGCAATTAATCACTCAAGAAAATAATTATGGTTTCGGTGCAGAACCGGATAGAGAACAAAAATGGAAAAAAATTGATAAAAATTACGATAGATTTAGTGCATATACAGTTAATGATGTAATTTATTATCCGGAAAATGGACATTACTATAAGTGTTTAAAACAATTAGACAATAAAGGTGGCGATTTTGGATATGGACCTACTGGATGGAATGGGATTCATGAAAATTATTGGGAAGATTTAGGAACAACGAATCCTACTACAGATAGTGGACATGACTGCTTAGAGTTAAGCACAAAAAATAGAATAAAAACGGTAATGAACAAATTAGATAGTTTGACTAAAGAACAAATTAACAAAATACCAGCATATTTAAATACAGTTGTGTATCCTGTAGGCAGTTGGATATATGAGGATGTTGATGGAAGAAAACAATATTATTTAAAAGTATTTGATGGTGATGGCAGTGCTCCAGGCCTTTCAGCATCATCTGGCTGGCAAATAATTTCAAGAGATTGGTATTTGGAAAGTGCGTATATTAAAGATGATGTAGTTTATGTTACAAATGGTGGTAGATCAATATTTATTACATTTAATAAAACTATTGATCTGACAATAGACCTAGTCAATGGTACAAATATTAATGGAAATAGAATTGATATTGATAATCCATATAGTTATTTTAATAAAAAGAATTCTATGTATTGATAGGAAGGACGAAATATATGAGGAATATACCAATTGGTGAAGTATTAAAGGAATATGGATATATAAATGATGAGCAATTAAATGTGGCATTAGAAGCGCAAAAGTCTAATCGAAGTAAACGCTTAGGTCAACATTTAATTGATCTGGGATTTGTAAGTGAATATCAAATGTTAGAAGCTTTGTCCGATAAGTTGGCAGAACCGTTAATTGAATTAAGCGAAATAAAGGTTGATATAGATGCAGTACAAAAGATACCGCGTGCAATGGCTGATAAATATAATATTATTGCGATTGATTTAACTGATCAACAATTAACTATTGTAACAAGTGATCCATTGAACTTCTATGGAATTGAAGATGTACGTCTTGTTACTGGAATGCATTTAAATGTTTGTTTAGCAACTAAAGCAGAGGTATCTAAAGCGATAGATCGTTATTATAATGATGTTGCAGCATTAGATATTGCAGATGATATTAAGTTAAATACTATTGTTGTTGAAGATACACTTGATCTCTTCAATGAATCTGAAGATGATACACCTGTTGTAAAACTAGTTAATACGTTATTATCTCGAGGATATGTAAATAATGCTAGTGATATTCACATTGAACCGTTTGAAGATAAAGTAATTATAAGAATGCGGGTCGATGGGATGTTGGTGGATTATTTGACACTACAAAAAAATATTCAAAATTCACTTATTGTAAGAATCAAAATTCTATCTAATCTTGATATTGCTGAAAAAAGATTACCCCAAGATGGTCATTTTGTAGGAAGAGTAGAGGGATTGGAATTAAATATGCGTGTATCTGTAATTCCTACCGTATTTGGCGAAAAAATCGTTATGCGGTACTTAAATTCAAATACTCCAATTACACGAAGTGATACTTACGGAATGACGCTTGATAATTATAATAAGATTGAAAGTATGATCAATATGCCACATGGAATCATATATGTAACAGGACCAACTGGGAGTGGGAAAACAACTACTCTCTATATGTTGTTAGAATCAATTTCTAAAAGGCAAATCAATATTTCAACGATTGAAGATCCAGTTGAAAAAAACTTACCGCGAATTAATCAAACACAGGTTAATAATATGGCGGGATTAACTTTTGAAGTCGGGTTAAGATCATTAATGCGTCAAGATCCAGATATTATTATGGTTGGAGAAACCCGAGATGCAGAAACTGCTGAAATTTCAGTTAGAGCTGCTATCACAGGACATTTAGTATTGTCAACATTGCATACGAATGATGCAGTCAGTGCAATCGTTCGTTTGGAAGATATGGGAGTTGAGCCGTACTTAGTCGCTAATTCACTAGTAGGGGTTGTAGCACAACGATTAGTACGTACAATTTGTCCAAAATGCAAAGAAGAAGTACCAGCGAAGGCTAGTGATAAGATTGCTGTTGGTGAAGATATTAAAAAAGTTTCAATTGGTAAAGGTTGTCCATATTGCAATAATACGGGTTATAAGGGACGAATTGCTGTTCATGAGATTATTTTAATTGATAGTACAGTAAGAAGGATGATTTCTAGAAAGGCTGAAATCGACGAGATCAAAGAGTATTTAAATTTAGAACAAGGATTAGAAACATTGCAAGATCAAGCGGTACAATTAGTTAAAGATGGAATTACGACAGTCGCAGAATTAAATAAAATTAAGGTATATAGTGATTAGGTGAAAATAATGATAAATGAAATTTTAAAAGCTTCTCGAAATAATAAATGTTCAGATATTCATATTAGTGCTAATACAGGAATAAAGGTTCGTCAGGATGGTTTATTGGCAGATTATCCAATTGAGTTTCCTCAAAATGAATTAATCAAAATGATTATGGAGTTAATTCCAAAACGATTGATTGATAATGTTGATCGTCATGAAGATGCAGATTTTGTCTATCATGTTGGGGAGGAACGTTATCGGGTCAATATTTATTATGAACAAACTAATATTTGTGCTGCAATTAGGGTTATTAATGATGAAATTTTAACATTAGAGCAATTAGAAATGCCCACCGTGTTAAATCAGATTGCAATGGAACCAAGAGGCTTAGTTTTAGTAACAGGACCGACAGGAAGTGGTAAATCAACTACTCTAGCAGCAATGATTGATTTAGTGAATAAACAGAGAAATTGTCATATTTTAACAATTGAAGATCCAATTGAATATGTTTATAAACAGAAACAAGCATTAATTCATCAACGTGAAATTGGTGAAGATGTAAAAGATTTTGATATGGCATTACGCTCTGCTATGCGTGAAGACCCGGATGTTATTTTAGTTGGTGAAATGCGTGATTACGAAACAATCAGTGCCGTTATTACATTAGCCGAAACTGGTCATTTAGTTTTCTCAACGTTGCACACGATTGGGGCAGCTAAGACAATTGATCGAATAATTGATATTTTTCCTCAGCATAAACAGGCTCAAGTTAGAACTCAATTATCAGGTGTTTTAAATGCGGTAATTACACAAACTTTATTACCTCATGCAAGCGGAATAGGACGAGTTGCTGCGGTAGAAATAATGCGTGCTAATGATGCAGTTAGAAATTTAATTCGTGATAATAAAGGCCACCAGATCAATTCTGTTATTCAAACGGGTAAAAAAGAAGGGATGATATCTTTAAATCATGCTCTTGCAAATCTAGTGCGTGAAGGAAAAATAACTTTAGATACAGCTAAAAAGTGTGCTAGTGATATTTCAGAGTTTAAACAGTATTTACAATAAATTATAAAGGGGGCTAGAGAATGAAAGGCAAGAGAGGTTTTTCATTAATTGAAATAGTTGTTGTTTTGATGATTTTTGCGATATTAGCGGCTCTAGCCTGGCCTGCTTTAACAAATTATTATCGTGATAGTAACGAGGAAATATATTTAGCTGAGGGTGATAAAGTATTGACTGCAGCACAAGTTGAAGCCAAAAAATTATGTAGTGAAGTCAATGGAGCGACAAAATTAGATGATATTGCCTTAAAAGATAGCGATGGTAAAATTTTAAAAAGAACGGCCTTGAAAGGGGAGCTGGTCAGTATCTATCCTAATGATACACGTGATGATGTCGGTTTCTTTTGTTATAAGGTAGAGGATGGTTCATGTTATGTTATATATGAAAATGGTAAATTGTATATATCTAAAGACGAAGTCTATTATATGGATAATATCGCTGATCGTGTCCGACGGGGTTTTTTAATATTGTTTGGTGATATGTGGGAAGAATATTTCAGCAAGAGTGGAAAAGTTGTAATGGATTCTAATGGACCGAATTTTGGTATTAAATATGAAGCCAAACTAAAAGAAATGGGAATTGATATTAGTTTATGTTCATTTAGAATTTATGTGAATGATCATGGTAAAAATGGTGATGGATCTGACGCAACATTTACTTTAACGGTTTCAAGCAAACGGATTACAAATGAAATGGCTGAAACTAAAGAAGAATTTCAAATAACTCGTTATATTTTTACTGGAGGTATTAAAGAGGGAAATTATTCAAAATATACCGGAACAGCCAAAGCTGTTTTAAAAAGTGAGAACGACACGAGTGGTATAAGACATAATTATGCAGTTATTGAAGCTAATGCGAATTCTTTAAAACCAGTTAAATAAATTAATCATCGATTATAATAATTGATGATTTTTTTGTTTATAAAGATTGATTTAATATATTTTAAACATGTTTTTAACTTGTATGTTATAATTATGTTAAGCAATGAAAAGTCATTGTATACAATAAAGGAGGGGTTTGATGAATTTTTTATTTATATCACCAATGTTTCCCAAGAATTATTGGAACTTTTGTGATCGAATGAAAAACCATGGTGTTAATGTTTTGGCAATTGGGGACATGCCAAACGAAAGTATTAGTGAAGAACTTAAAAATTCAGTTACTGAATACTGTTATGTTAATAACATGGAAAATTACGATAATGTATATCGTTGTGTAGCATATTTAGCAAGTAAATATGGAAAAATTGACTGGCTTGAGTCAAATAATGAATATTGGTTAGAACTCGACGCCAAATTAAGAACAGATTTTAATGTCAATACGGGGATGAAAGAAGATATTACCAAGATTTTTAAAACTAAGTCAGGAATGAAAGCTTATTATCAAAAAGCTGGGGTAAAAACAGCTCGCTATCATCTTGTCAATACTTTAGAAAATGGTAGGAAGTTTATAAGTGAAGTGGGTTATCCTGTTGTTGTTAAACCTGACAATGGCGTCGGAGCAGCTGCGACATATAAAATTAATAATGATCAAGAGTTGGAGGAGTTCTATAATATTGATCATATTACCCAATATATTATGGAAGAATTTGTTAATGGTTTGATTCTTTCATATGATGGAATTGCTAACAATGAGCATCAGGTATTATTTGAAACATCACATGTTTTTCCTAATTCAATTATGGATGTAGTTAATAATCATAGTAATATTCACTATTATTCTTTGCGAAAAATTCCTGAGGAATTACAAAAATTAGGGCGTAGTGTAGTAAAGGAGTTTCCAGTGAACGCTAGATTCTTTCACTGTGAGTTCTTTCAATTATTAGAAGATCGACCTGGCTTAGGAAATAAAGGTGATTTTATTGGTTTAGAAGTTAATATGCGACCACCTGGTGGTTATACGCCAGATATGATGAACTGGGCTAATGATATTGATGTTTATAATATCTATGCAGATATGGTCACATACAATCATAGTGAATATTATACTAATCGTTCCTATCATTGTATCTATTGTGGACGCCGTGATGGCAAGAAATATTATTATAACGATGATGCTTTGATGGCAATGTATGGTAATCATATTGTAATGAACGAAAGAATGCCGGATATTTTATCAGGAGCGATGGGAAATTATACATATACTGCTCGCTTTGAAACAATGGATGAAGTAAATGATTTTATTGATAAGGTATTAAAGGAGGTCTGTTAATGAAAGTTGAATATTTTAAAGAATATAGTAATTGTTTAAATAGAGAAATGGAATTTAAAATCTATGGGCATACCGGCATTCCGCTATTAGTTTTTCCTGCTCAAGATGGTCGGTTTTATGATTTTGAGAATTTTGGTATGGTAAGTGTGATTGCAGACAAGATCGAAGCGGGATCAATACAAGTATTTTGTTTAGATAGTATTGATGGGGAATGTTGGTCTGATGAAGGCGGAAATGGACCGCATCGTACTTATATGATGGAGCAGTGGTACTATTATGTTATGAATGAACTAATTCCAAGAATTTTTGATATTAATGGTACTGGTCAAAAAATATATACTACAGGATGTTCAATGGGAGCGACTCATGCAGCTAATTTTATGTTTAGGCGACCTGATATATTTCAAGGATGCATTTGTTTGAGTGGATATTATGATAGTGATTTATTTTTTGGTAATTATCATGATGAGAGACTTTATAATAATAGTCCTATTCAATATTTAGAAGGAATGTCATATGATCATCCATATGTAGAAATGTACCGCCATTGTGATATTATTCTATGCTGTGGTCAAGGTGCCTGGGAAGATGAAATGATCTATTCAACTCATCGTATGCAAGAATTATTGGAGAATAAGGATATTCCAGCTTGGATTGATTATTGGGGATATGATGTTAATCATGATTGGGACTGGTGGCAAATTCAATTGCCGTATTTTATAAATCATATTTTATAGGGGGAATTACATATGAATGTAGTATTTATTTCACCGCATTTTCCTTTATATTTTCATAACTTTTGTTCTCGATTAAAAAACCGTGGAGTAAATGTTTTAGGAATTGGAGATGCTCAATATAGTGAGATTAGCAATGAAACAAAAGAAAGTTTAAGTGAGTATTATCGTGTTAATAGTTTGGAAAATTATGATGAAGTATATAAAGCGGTAGCTTATTATATTAGTAAGTATGGTCGAATTGATTTTGTTGAAAGTCAAAATGAATATTGGTTGGAGACTGATGCACGAATTCGCAGTGATTTTAATATATGCAGTGGTACTAAATTTGAAGATTTGGCAGTGATGAAATACAAATCAAAGATGAAAGCCGTTTATGAAAGTGTTGGTTTGAATGTGGCACGATATTGTCTAATTGATACTTTTGAAAATGCTTTGAATTTTATTGATGCGGTCGGGTATCCAGTTGTGGTAAAGCCGGATAATGGGGTTGGAGCTACATCTACTTATAAACTGAATAATCAAGCAGAATTAGAATATTTTTTTGCTACTAAAGATGAGCGTATTTATATTATGGAAGAATATGTCAACGGACATGTTGAAACTTTTGACGGAATTACCGACAGTAATAAAAATGTTTTAATCGCCAATAGCACGATTATGTTAAATTCAATTATGGATAATGTAAATGAGCATTGTGACACTGCTTTTTGTAATCGTTTTGTTGCTGGTAGTGATATAGAAGAAATTGGAACGAAAGTAGTTAAAGCTTTTGATACAAGAAGTCGTTTTTTCCATTTCGAATTTTTCAGACTTGATTCAGATAAAGAAGGTTTAGGGAAAAAAGGTGATTTAGTTGGTTTAGAAGTCAATATGCGAGCTCCGGGGGCTTATATGCCAGATATGATAAATTTCAGTTATGAAAGTGACGTTTATACAATTTGGGCTGATATGGTAATTTATGATAAATGTTTTATAGAACTAAAGCAGAAATATCTAGTTGCATATATTGGTCGTCGTAATGATATTGGTTATATGTTTGATCATGACCAGTTAATTAGTCAGTTCGGTGGAAATATTATGCTTGATGTTGATGTCCCTGAAGTTTTAAGTGCAGCGATGGGTAATCATGTTTACATGGTTAGAACAGAAAATCAAGAGCATTTAGACTATTTAATTAATGAATTTTTGAAGCGATGTGATGGTAGTAATTGGCGATAATTTAAATACATTTTTAAGGTGTTCAAGTTAAAAATATTACCATATTATCAATATTTGTTAAATTTGTGTTAAAATAAATTTCCTTTTTGAAATTTATATGCTATTATAAGGGCGGTTCAGTAATGAACCACTTTATCCCAAATGTGCATAAGCACAAAATGAAGGAAGAATTTATTCTTCCCTCCCCACAAAGTTAGGACATCCCAGTCCTAACTCCTTTTTATTGAAATAGTCTGGACAACTTTTTTTAAGACTGATATAATATCATGTATAGTGTCACGGCCCCTCTCCCATATAAACCGTGACACTTTTTTCATATTTTGAAAAGCCTTTTATAAATATGAAAAAGAATAATTTTTAAAATTGATAATGCTAAGATAGTAATATCAAGGAGGAATTTATACAATGAACTTTCCAAAGAATTTTTTATGGGGTGGTGCAATTGCTGCCAATCAAGCTGAAGGGGCTTATGATGAAGATGGGAAAGGGCTTAATGTTACTGACGTTAGTACAGGATTAATCAATGTACCTGACTATCGTGTTATTCCTGGTAAATATTATCCTAGTCATGAGGCCATTGATTTTTATCATCGGTATAAAGAAGATTTGCAATTGATGAGTGAGATGGGATTTAATTGTTTTAGAACAAGTATTTCATGGGGGCGTATTTTTCCTAATGGTGATGATGAAGAGCCAAATGAAGCAGGGTTAAATTACTATGAGGAAATGTTTAATTATATGCTGGAGCTGGGAATGGAACCAGTTATAACGATTTCACATTATGAAACACCAATACATTTAGTAGAACAATATGGTGGCTGGAAATCTAGAGAACTGATTTGTTTTTTTGAAAAATATTGTCGAACACTTTTTAATCGTTATAAAGATTTAGTAAAATATTGGATGACTTTTAATGAAATAAATAATGTTCATACGATTCCTTTTGCTGCTGGAGCAATCCGTCATGATAGTAATCTACAAGATAAATTTCAAGCGGCTCATAATATGTTTGTTGCAAGTAGTCGAGCAAATAAGCTGTGTCATGAAATTATTCCAGATGCAAAGATTGGTTGTATGTTGTCATTAAGTGGTGTTTATCCAGCTACTTGTAAACCTGAAGATGTAATGGGTGCTTATAATTTACGTCGTCGTTCATTATTTTTCAGTGATGTGATGATTAGAGGTAAATATCCAAGTTATATTAAACGAATTTTTGAGGAAAATAATATTCAGTTGGACACACGTCCTGAAGATTTTGAATTAATTAAAGATTACCCTTCACAATATTTAGGATTTAGTTATTATCGAACAACAACATATGAAGATGGAATGCCAATTTTAGGTAATACTGGCGGTGTCATTGGAAAAGCTAATCCATATTTAAAAGAAACACCATGGGGCTGGCAAATTGATCCTTTAGGATTACGTTATGTATGCAATGAGCTTTATGATCGCTATCAAGTACCTTTGTTTATTGTAGAAAATGGAATGGGAAATATTGATCAGATTGAAGTGGATGGCTCAATCAATGATGATTATCGAATTGCCTATATTCGAGATCATCTCGAAGCTTTAAAGGAAGCAATTAAAGATGGTGTTGATTTGATTGGATATACTTACTGGGGTCCTATTGATATTGTTTCAGCAGGTACTGGCGAAATGAAGAAACGTTATGGTTTTATCTATGTTGATAAAGATAATCAAGGTCATGGAACTTTAAAACGTTCTAAAAAGAAATCATTTGAATGGTTCAAAAAAGTTATTGCCTCTAATGGTGATGATTTAAGTTAATTGTATTATTAAAGAAAATATAGTAAGATAAAGGAGCGAAAAAACGCTCTTTTATTATATTGGGGGAAGAATGATGAATTTAAAATTAGTGATTTTTGATATGGATGGTTTAATGTATGATACTGAACAAATTGGAATGGATTGTTTAATCAATGCAGCTCAAAAATTTGGTTATGTTATTGATCAAGAATTTGGATTAAGTTCAATTGGCATGAATGCTAATGATTACCAAAAATTAGTTAAAGAAAAATTTGGTGCTGATTATCCTTATGATCTAATTAGTAAAGAATCACGTAAAACACGAATGGCTTATTTAAGAAAAAATGGAATGATAATCAAATCTGGTTTATGTGAATTAATAAATTATTTACAAAAAAAAGAAATTAAGCTTGCTTTAGCATCATCGTCAAGTAAAGAGACAATCGATGAGTATAATCATCTTGCTGGATTTGATAATGTCTTTGATTACATTATTGCTGGAAATATGGTTGAACATAGTAAGCCGGATCCGGAGATCTTTTTAAAAGTGCTTGAACACTTTGAGTTGAAAAAAAATGAAGCTTTGATTTTAGAAGATTCTCGTAATGGAATCATGGCCGCTCATAATGCAAATATTCCCGTGATCTGTGTACCTGACTTAGTTAAACATGGTCAAGATATTACTAAATTAACATATGCCACATTACCTTCATTGAATGAAGTTAAATTAGAAATTGAAAAGATAATCACTAAATAAAACAATGATATTGGAATTGGTGATTTTTGATATGGATGGTTTAATGTTTGATACAGAACCATTGGGAGCAGTCTGTTTTGCAAGGGCGGCTAAACAATTTGGATACATAATTGAAGAAGAATTTCGCTATAAGCTGATTGGAATCAATGCCAATGATCATTATGCTTTGATGAAATCAAAATTTGGTCAAGATTGTCCAGCAAAAGAGATTCATGAATTATCAAAAAAACTTAGAAGCGATTATTTATATAAGCATGGGATCGTAATTAAACCTGGCTTATTTGAATTAATCACATATTTAAAGAATAAAGGAATAAAAATAGCAGTTGCATCTTCTTCTGCCTATAGTAAGATTAATGAATATTTAGCTTTAGCTGGTTTAAAGAATATTTTTGATTTGATTGTTGGCGGTGATGATCTTGAACATGGTAAACCAGATCCGGAAATTTTTTTAAAAGTTTTAAAATATTTTAAAATAGCGGCTGATCATGCTCTTGTTTTAGAAGATTCAACAAATGGAATATTGGCAGCAAATGCCGCTAATATTCCAGTGGTTTGTGTTCCAGATTATCTTCCTAATTGTAAAGAAGTATTAGCTCGTACATCTGCTGTATTACCATCATTAGTCGAGGTGAAAAATGAGATTATGAAAATTTTTGAGGAAAATCGGGTATGCAGTTTTTTGTAAATGAAATGAATTTGTGCGGTATTAAAAAATAAGGATAATAATTATATATTATAATGATATATCACTAATTATATTATGTTTATTTAGGTAAAGCAGATGTAAAAAAAATAGAGGATATTTTAAGGAAATGTTACTTTTTGGGTAACGTTTTTTTAGTTTTTGTATCTAAAATAGATATTGTGTTAATTTAATTAAGTCTTTGTAAACCGTATTGTTGTTATATTTTATGAATGATAAGATGTTGGTGTTAAAAATAAAGGGGAATAGACAATGAAAAAAAACAAAGTTTTAAAAGTTTCAATGGCGACATTAGCATTGTTGATGTCGGCTGGATATGTAGCGCAAGATTATCAAGTTACACCAACTTATGCTGAAACAACAAAAATTGGAGATTCAGCGCAATTGATTAGTACGGCAACAACATGGAAATATTTAGACAATAATGTTGATCCGGGAACTGAAACTGACCGTTATGCCTGGACAAAAGCAGATTATAACGATTCAGAGTGGAAAAGTGAAGCTGGAAAATTTGGTGCAAAAAAAGGAAAATTAGAAGATTTAGGCGATGGTTTTGTACCAACAGTTTTATTAAATCAATATATTAATGGGGTTAATGGAGATGATATTCCAGCATTCTTCTTTAGAACTACAGTTAATATTAGTAATTTAGATGATTTCAGTAGTCTAAGTGGGAAACTCTATTATGATGATGCAGCAATTGTTTATATCAACGGTGTTAAGGTAGCATCGTTTGATGAACCTGAGGGTGGCTTTGAATCAAACATGTCTTATGGCGGTTCAAATGCTAGTAATCCTAAAGAAGGAGTTATTTCACTAACAAAAGAACAGTTAAAAGATGTTATTAAGACTGGTCAAAATACGATTGCTGTAGAATTACATCAGGGTCGTGCGAGCAGTTCAGATATCTATTTTGAGTTTAATAATCTTCAAGTTGATTACGGCCAAGAAGAAACAACAGTTGAACAAAAGGCGCTTAATTTAACTATCGGTGAAGATGAAACAAAAATGAATCTTACCTGGTACGCTAATACTAATACTTCGGGAACTGTTCAGCTGGCTAAAGCAGGAGCTATGATCAATGGTGAATTCCCAAGTCAATTTACAACGGTTGAAGCTACGAATAATCAGGCAAACGATAAGGGATTTTACTATAACCAAGCAACATTGGCTAACTTAGAAGAAAATACTAAATATGTATATCGCGTTGTTAATGGTGATCAAGTGAGCAAAATTTATGATTTCACAACTAAAGATTTTGATGGAAGTTATAACTTCATCTTTGCAGGTGATCCACAAATTGGAGCAAGTGGCAGTGCTTCAAAAGATACAGAAGGATGGGATAAAACATTAAGTGATTCAATTAATAAGTTTAATCCAAACTTCATTCTTTCAGCTGGTGACCAAGTTAATACTGCAAGTGACGAGAATCAATACAGTGGCTACTTAGATCATGAAGAATTAACAAGTGTACCTCAGGCAACAACAATCGGAAATCATGATAGTAGTTCAAATGCTTATACACAACATTTCAATTTGCCAAATGAAACTGCTAAAGGGGAAACTGCAGCAGGAACTGATTATTGGTATGTTTATAATAATACTTTATTTATGAATATCAATACAAATAATACAAGTACCGCAGAACACAAAGCATTTATGAAAGAAGCAATTAAGGAAAATCAAGATGTTCGTTGGAAAGTAGTTGTTTTCCATCACTCAGTTTATTCAGTTGCTTCTCATTCAGTAGAGAGTTCTATTTTAAAACGTCGTGAAGAATTAACACCTGTATTTGATGATTTAGGTATTGATGTTGTTTTAATGGGACATGACCATGTTTATGTACGTAGTAATATGATGAAAGGAATGAAAGTTAGTCAAGAAACAAAGGATTTAACTAGTGTAACAGATCCTGAAGGAATCTTATATTTAACTGCCAATTCAGCAAGTGGCAGCAAGTATTATGATATCAAGACTAATATTAGTACTGACTTTGTTGCTAAAATGGATCAATCAAAACAACGTTCAATTTCAAATATTGAAGTTAGTGAAAATAGTTTTAAAGTAACAACTTATTTATACAACAGTAATGATAATCAATGGTCAACTTTAGATGAATTCACTATTAATAAATCAGTTGAAACAAACAATCAAGAAATTACATTAGTACCAGAAGAAACAGCAAATGATATTAGAGTAGTTGCTCCAGTAGGAACAGTTGAAAAAAACAGTACTTTATCAGCAGTTGAAGTGAATGAGGGTGACTTATATCAAGGAATTAAAAATACCTTAAATACTATTTTAGGTAGTGATAAGGATTTTAAAGTATTTGATCTATCACTAATCAAAAATGGAAATATTATAAATCCATTAGGAAAGGTTCAATTATCATTAGCACTACCAGAGGGATATGATGCTAGTAAGTTATTGATCTATCAAGTACAAGATAGTCAAAACAATGATATAACACTAAATTCGATTACATATACAATTAAAGATGGACGGATTATTATTGAAACAGCTTCATTAGGACAATTTGTTTTAGTTAACAATGTAGAAAATAAAAAGCCAGATACAGGTAATGGTTCAAATACTAATCTTCCGACAGTTAAGCCATCAAATACAAATAATTCTACTACAACGACAAATAATAAGGTTGTAACCGGTGATAATAGTAATCTTATTGCTTGGGGAACATTATTGTTTACAGCTTTGGGATGTTCATTAGTTGCTTATAAATCAAAAAAAGAAGAAAAGTTAAAATAACTAGTGGTAATCATTGATTACCACTAACTTTTATTAGAGGTCATTTATGAAGATATTTAATGAATTAAAAGAGAATCGTGTTGTTATTATCATTATGCTCATTACGATAATTGCAGCTGGTTTTTTTAATCAATATTTAGCTAAGGATTATTCTCGGGTTAATAACGATTCAACTGATTTTGTTAGCGGGAAGATAGTAGAAATAACGAGCAGTAATCTTGAATATGATCAAGATTTAAAAATAAATCTTGGAAAACAAGTAGTTGTGGTTGAGATTCTTGAAGGAAAAAGTGCAGGAAAAAGAGTAGAGATCGATAATTATCTAACAGCTGCTCATAATGTTGAAGTTGCGATTGGCTCGAAAGTGATTATCTCAGCTGATGAACCAGATGGAATAGACTCGTATTATACGGTTTATAATTTTGATCGTGGCTTAGGAATGATTATTTTTACTTGTGTATTATTGCTTGTTATCATTGCAATTGGGCGCGGAAAAGGGGTTAAAGCAATCTTAGGATTAGCTTATACATTATATTTAGTAATTTTTCTATTACTGCCAACTGTATTTTCAGGTTACTCACCAGTATTAATGAGTATTATCTGTGTTGCTTTATCAACGATTGTTACATTAATGTTGTTAAATGGTGCTTCTAAAAAGACTTATAGTGCAATTGTGGCAACAGTTTTAGGGGTAGTTTTATCGGCAGGGGGATTTTATTTAATGTCATTAGTACTAAAAGTTAATGGTTTTAGTGTTGATGAGGCAGAAAGCCTTGTGTTAATTAATCAAGCTACGGGATTATCGATTAAAGATATTTTATTTGCAGGGATTTTAATTTCATCATTAGGGGCAATTATGGATGTTGGAATGTCAATTGTTTCTGCCTTATCAGAATTATTTCATCATCAGCCAAACTTGACTCAAAAACAAATTTTTGATTCAGGAATAGAAATTGGTAAAGATATGATTGGTACGATGACAAATACCTTGATTTTAGCATTTACTGGTAGTGCATTTGTTTCATTATTAGTCTTATTTTCATACAATGTCGACATTAAACAACTATTAAGTTCTAATTATATTGCAATAGAATTTGCTCAAGGAATTGCTGGTACTTTAGGAATCGTATTAACTGTTCCAATTGCTTCGTTTATTAGTGCCTGGGCATTAACTAATAAAAAGAGTAATAACAATTTTTTCAAGAGTTGAAAGAAAAAATATAAAATACGTACGAAAAATACCAAATTTCGTACGTGTTTATACTATAAATAATATATATTAGTAACAAACTAGTAACAGTAAAAAAATGATTTTTTCATATTTGTTACTAATTATTTTTCAATGTTAATTTTTTTCATTTCGTCAAATAATTTATTTAAAATTGTGTGGGTATATACATCATCAGTAATATCTTTGGATTTATGACCTACGATTCTTTTTCGAGAAAAATCATCCATATTATATAATTTAGCAAGAGTATTAAATGTATGACGAGTATCGTATGGAGTATGTGTGAAGTTTAATTGTTCCATTAAGTTATTAAAAATATTTTTTCTGAATTCAATATACTGATTGTTACTATCATTCATAAACAGATACATATTGTTTTCATTAATTAATTCCAATATGAAGGGTTTTATCAAATCATGAATAGGAATGTTCCTATTTCTTCCAGCTTCAGTTTTACTACCAGTATTTATGTATGAAATTATCTTTTCATTTCCGTCATCATTACATTTTACATCTATATAAATATTTTCCCTTGTTAATTTAAATAATTCGATAGGACGTGTTCCGGTGAAAATGTAGATTAATACAATTTTAGATTCTCTAGTATTGTGTTTGAATAGTTTTCTTATTTCTTCAATAGTAAATGGATGATGTTTACTATCCGTTTCGTTATCTGTTTTGATTTTAAGATAGCTTGAAAAATCTTCATTAGGTTTAACGTATTTACGTATTACTGCATATTCAAAAATCTGTTTGCATATTACTTTCATATGAGCTAAGGTACCGCTTTTTCTTCCTCGTTCTTTTAATTCATCAAGAACGAATTGCATATCATCAAATTCTATATCACATATAGGCAGTTCATGAATAGAATCAAAGTTATTAAACCAGCTACGTTTTTGACCTCTAGATTTCAGTTTAGAAAATTCTTCTTCGTCTAAAATATCATAGATTTCCTTGAATGTTGGAATTGATTTAGAAATAGATATTGTAGTTTTTGGTTTGACAGTATTTATGGGGTTGCTTTGGAAAATATATAGTTCTAATTTATTTGATATCTGTTTATAAATATCCCCGTAACGTCTTTCCGCTTCTTTTGCGCTTAGTTTATCATCATACCTGAGTTTAGCTATCTCAAGAGCTGTAAAAGCATCATCAGGATCACTAAAAGCATTTAGTGGTTTTTGCTCACCGTTAAAAGACACACAAGGAAGATAAGGACAGCTACGTCTGCCTGATAAGGTTTTGACAGTACCGTAGCCATTTGGTCTACGTTTTAATCTTACCATTTCATTTTACTCCTTTATTTGTTATAATAGGAGCATAATAAAAATATCTTTCGGTTGATAGCTTTTATTATGCTCAGAGGTATTGCAGTACCTCATGAACCATCCCATTGCAGTGGGGTGGTTTTTTTATGTTAATTATTTTTCGTACCAACGATTGCCACAATCCATACAGAACCATTCTTCGTTTACTTTTTTTCTTGCACCGGTTGCCAATAAAGATAAACCGCCAGTCATCAAAGCACCAGCAACTTTGCCTTTTGAAACAACTTTCTTTTGTTTCTTTTTTGTTTTTGTAATTGTTAACGGATGAAGTGGATTTAAATTCAATGATGTTTTATAGCCAGCTGGTGCATCATCGATTAAACATATATGTGTACTTTTACATTTAGGACATTTCATTTTTCCCATATCTATCTTCTCCTTTTAGCACAAGCCCCAAATACTTTAATAAATGTAATTGGAGCTAATAAAATGTTAATAATAATATTGAACATTACTTTCATTAGCCAAAACATAGTTGATTCTCCTTTATTTGACTGTACCATCAGAATATATATATCTATATTCTTTACAATTAGGACATTGTATATATGTTCGCGGTTTATTTTCTGAGTAATCAAATTGGTTTTCTACTTTTACATGAATTAATTTTCCTTTTCTTTCAAAACAAGACATACAATAAGGACCATCATCATTATCAATGAAATAATATCCATAATTTTTTACGAATTTCATATTAGGGGGGCATGGTGAAATAGCTTCAAATCCTCCTTCGTCCATAATTTCTTTTAATATGCCGTAAATTTCATATTCTTTTTTATTCCATGCTAATGCCATAGCTTTTTTTAATTTATCAGTGTTCATTTTCCTAATCAAATTCCTTTATTACTTTTCTTAGCTTTCCTAAAATTCTAAAATTTGTACTTTCTAAATCTACAACAATAGGGTCGTAATTTTGGTTGGCTGGTATCAGCTGTATATACGATGAACCACGTTTGAAACGTTTACAAGTAGCCATGCTTTCATCTATACAAAAGCATCCTATTTTGTTGTCATCAATTGTACTTACTTTCTCAAACACAATAATATCTCCGTCATCAATTCCAGCATTTATCATGCTGTCACCTTTTGCACGTTGAGCGAAATATTCACTTTTAGGATTTAAATTATCATTGGGTACAGCTACATAGTCGACTATATTATCATCGACAAATGCACCATTGCCACATGATATATCGCCATACAATGGTACTTTAATAAACGAAATGTTTGATGCACTGTATATGACTTCATCCTCACAAATGAGTTGACCATCGTTGACCAAGTTTTCTATCTCGGCATAAATTTGATTATTCCATCCCATTAGGTATGCTGGTGTTGTGTTTAGAGCATCGGCAAGTTTTGAGATTTTATCCCTACGTACGTTTTTTATCTCACCAGATTCCCATCTTTGAACAGTAGCTTTGCTAACACCGACCTTTTTACCTAATTCTTCCATACTCATATTTAAAGCTGATCTTCTATTTTTTACCAAATCTTTAAACTCCATTTTATTTCCTCCTTTCAATTAATATTATACTTATTATGTACCGTATATGCAACGAAAATTCTATTTTTCAAAAAAAAGTTGCGTAAACGTGTTGACTGATTAAAAATAAAATGATAACATAAGTTACGTAAACGAAACAGAAAGGAGGCGTTTAAAATGGAAGATACAACTATTGATAGAAAAAAAATAGAACTTTTGTTAATTGAACAAGGGAAAAGTAAAAGCGAATGGGCGGAATATTTAGGAGTTTCTAAATCTACACTGTATAGAAAATTAAATGGCGAAAGTGATTTTTTTAGAGGAGAAATACAAAAAAGCTGTCAATTTTTTGGTATTGAAGATATGACAACATATTTTTTTATCCCAAAAGTTACGTAAACGAAACAAATAAATGGAAAGGAGAAACTATATGAACGAATTACAAATATTTAAGAATAAAAATCTTAATTTAGAAATTAGAGCAGTAAAAAATGATGATGGTAGCATTTCAGTAAACTTAGAGGATGTTGCAAGAGGGTTGGGGTTTACTCAAATTGCTAAAAGTGGCAATGAAGTAGTTAGATGGGAACGTGTAAGAAAATATTTAAATGAATTTAGCGTACCCACTTGTGGGGATGATGATTTCATTCCTGAATCAGTGTTCTACCTACTGGCAATGAAAGCAAGCAATGAAACAGCTAAAGCCTTTCAAATTTGGGTTGCTACTGAAGTATTACCAACATTGAGGAGAACTGGTACATATTCTATTCAGCACGATCCAATGCAAGCATTAAGGCTAATGTTTGAAGCGACAGAACAAATTGAAGCACGTGTAACTCAATTAGAATCGGTACAAACGATTTCTCAAAATGAATATTCAGAGATTGGTACTAGAATACAAAAACGTATTAACAATGTTATCAAAGACGAAGGGTTAATTGTGCGTGGTAATCAGCGCAGAAAATTATTTAATGAATTTAATCACGAAGTATTACTTGTCGGTGGTGTAAAACATAGGAATCAAATTTTAAAGAAAGATTATTACAAAATTTTAGATTTCATCAATGATTGGCAGCCATCAAGAGCGACTATTATCGGTGTCTTAGGGTATGAACAACAAGATTTTAAATTTTAAGAAAGGGATAAAAAAATGTTAGACATAGAACAACTTAAATTAATATTTATCGGTCGAAAAGAAACATACATTTATACACGGATAAGAGAAATTAAGTACAAGTATAACTTGAACTATGACGGAGCAGAGCTACCTATTGATGTAGTCATGAAAGAATTAGGATTAAGTCGTCAAACTATTTATGATTTACTAGGAATAAAAACATATCATAACAATTCGATAGTTGAGTTATTGCAAGATATTTGTAAATATCAAGAAAAGATTTTGGAATGCTGGCAACAAATTGCAATTTCCAAAGAGGAATAGGCAATGCTTGGTTATAACGAATTAAAAATGCTTTTTCCTAATCGTTCTAAGGATTACATATACAAACTTATTAGAAAGTTAAAGGAAAAATATAACTGCAATTATACTCAGAGCGTAATATCAGCTGACATTGTATCTAAAGAATTCAATATTGAAATAGATACGATAATAAAAATAGTGTCACCGACTGCAATCGGTGACACACAACACACATAAAAATTATAGCGCAAAAATGGAGAAAATACAATGAGATTTAGAAGTCGTGGAATATTAACAGTACTTGCAGTGGTTCTTATTATAGCAAGTCTAGTAGTTAGCGTTATTGGAAACGTATGTACACGAGTAGATGCTGAATTCAAAGAAGTATATCCCACTGAAGTACAAGAAGCTTCTGCTTATGGATTGCAAGAGATACCCGCTTGAAGATCACTAGGTATTTACAAAATTACTAACTACTGTAGCTGTTATGAATGTAACGGACAGTGGACGGGATATTTAACCCGTTCAGGTACAAATTATGTAGAGGGTAGAACGGTAGGGGTAGATACAAATTATATTCCCCTAGGTTCAAAGATAATGATTGACGGTCACATTTACACTGCTGAAGATACCGGTTCGTTTAGAGGAAAGGTAATTGATGTATATGTAAGCGACCATAGTAAATTTGATAGGAAATACGAAGAAGTTTATATACTGGAGGGATAAAAAAATGAAAAAAGAAGATTTAAAACTATGTGATGTGGTTGAACTTGGAGATGGAAGTAGATACATTTTGATTAAAGGTGATTTTGATATAAATAAAACAGTACTTATGAATACTGAAACGGGTTGCTATTTAAATTTTGACTATTATCGAGATGATTTAACACACGGTCATAATTCGAGTTGGGATATTATGAAAGTTAAACATTTTAAGTATTCAGGTGATGCGTTTAGAACGTTAGGAATGATCAAAAATCGTTCTGCTTGTCCTTTTAGTTGGGACTGGGAACGCAGTCTTGAATATTACAATGGGAAACTTGTTTGTGTAAAAAGTTCATCATCAGTTTATATGACGAAAGGAAAAATCTATAAGTCAAAAAACGGGAGAATTTACGATGATGAAGGTGATTTATGGAGAATGGGAATTAAAAATTTAGAACATCTTCATAATACCACTTATTGTAGGTTCATCGAACTTGTGGAGGATTAATATGACTGAATCAAAGGAAAAGTTGTTCAATCTTGAACGTCAGCTTTTTGAGTTAGAAATGAAAGATCATTGGGATAATGCGGATTTTGATTTATCAAGAGAGTTAAGAGAAGAAATAAAAAATGTTAAGGAGGAAATGAAACAGTGGGATTAGCGGTACTTGTGTTAGGAAGTTCAGGAAGTGGAAAATCAACTTCCCTAAGAAATTTTGAGAAATCAGAGGTAATGGTATTGAATGTTGCTGGAAAAGCATTGCCATTTAGAAAGAAACTGAACAGTTTGGATTTAAGAAAACATCATGGTAGTGAAAGGTATGATGCAATAAAACAAGTAATGTCCAAATTTCAAAATCAATGCAAAACATTTGTTATTGATGATAGCCAATATTTGATGTCATTTCAAATGTTTGATAAGGCTAAAGAAGTGGGCTATGGAAAGTTTACAGATATTGCAGTCGAATTTAAAAATCTTTTGGATTTTATATCAAGTTTAAATGATGATGTGACTGTATATTTATTGCACCATACAGAAAGAACTGAAGACGGGCATATAAAAGCTAAGACATCAGGAAAAATGATTGATAGTCAATTAACAATGGAAGGTTTATTCACTATCGTAATAATGGCTAGAAATGACGATGGGGTTTATAAATTTTTAACTCGGAGTGATGGTTTGAATCCAGTCAAGACACCAATGGAGATGTTTGACAGCGACGAGATCGAAAACGATTTAAAAATTGTTGATAAAACAATCAGAGAATACTATGAAATGGAGGCTATGAGCTAATGAAACTATACGAAATTAATCAAGAGATTAATTCACTTGTAGACGAAGAAACTGGCGAGATTACTGATATTGCAAGATTTCAAGAGTTGCAGTTAGCCGAAAATGATAAGTTAGAAGCTATTGCGGTAGTATTAAAAAACAATGACGTTGATGTTAATGCATTAAAAGAAGAAGCTAAGGTTCTATTGGATAGAGCTAAAGCGATTGAAAATAGAAATGAAAATACAAAAGCGTTCTTAGCAAAATATATGCTTGAACACGGTATTAAGAAAATCGAAACACCTAAATGTGTATTGCGGTTTACTAAATCATCATCAGTTGTCATTGATGATGAAACTGAGTTTGTCAATAAGTACAAAGATACTGATTTAGTCAAAGAAGAAATTAAATTTAAAATTGACAAAAAAGCAACTAAGAATTTTTTAAAAAACAATATGACATTATATGCCCATGTTGAAGAAAAACAAAATTTACAAATCAAGTAAGGAGATAAACAAATATGAAACAAATCAATAACTGGAATGAAATTAAAGAAGCGGGAGAATTTGAAAGTTTGCCAGCCAATGGATATGTAGCTGTAATCAAAAATGTAGAGGATGATGCGGTCAAAGAATGTTTAAAAATTAGTTTTGATATTGCTGAGGGGGAGTTCAAGGATTATTACCTTGAACTGTATAAAACAATGAATTTCTGGGGTGGTTCTTTCTATAGATCGTACAAAGAAAAGGCACAGTCATTTTTTAAAGGATTTATTACTGCGGTTGAAGAATCAAATCCAACATTTAAATGGGACTGGAATGAACAAAAGTTAAAGGGGCAGCGCATCGGTGTTGTACTTCGTGAAGAAGAATATATCCCACAACAAGGTCCTAATGCTGGAAAGGTTAAGACAAGATTAATTGTTGATGAAGTAAGAAGTGCAGATAAAATCCGAAAAGGTGATTTTAAAATTAAGGAAAAGAAATTATTAGAAACTAACACTAACAACCCTTTTAACAGTACAGCTACACCTGACTTGAAATTAGACGATATTCAATTTTAACAATGATTCAGCTTAGAGATTATCAAGAAACTGTTTATCAGGATACTATAAAAGCCATAAATAAAGGTTCTAAAGGTATCCTGATACAGTTACCTTGCCGTAGTGGTAAAAGTTATGTAATGGCTAAGTTCGTTGAAACTTGCAAAGGTAATAGTTTAATCCTAGCGCATAGAAACGAGCTCCTTAGTCAGCACAAAGAACTGATAGATAGTCTAGGGTTGTTAAATAAATGTAGATTAGCAAGTGTATTTACAGAAGTAAACCACCTAGGGGAACATGAAAAACCTATGGTTATTTTGATAGACGAATGTCACTTGAGTGAAGCAAGCAGTTATAAAAAAATAGCCGATTTTTATGGTTGTATAATAATTGGCTTTAGCGCAACACCTACTAGATTAAATGGAGATAAATTAACATTGTACGATACATTGATTAATGGTGTATCAGTTAAATATTTAATAAAACAAGGTGCTATAGCAGATTTTGAGTATTACGCTCCTGACATAGCATTGGATTTAACTGATATCGATACATTAGGTGGTGACTATAACGGTAAGCAGCTTAATGATCTTATGTTTAACAGTGCCATTTATGGTGATGTGATAGACAGTTATAAAAAATTAGGCGATGGCAGACAAGCGATTGCTTACTGTGCCGGTGTTAATCATTCTAAAAAAGTATGTGAGGAGTTTAACTCAGCTGGTATAAAAGCTGTACATATTGATGGTTCGATGAATAAAACTGAACGTAAAAAAATAATGGATTTATATCGTTCAGGTTATTATACAGTTCTATGCAATGCAAATATTATAAGTGAGGGTATTACACTGCCTAATGCATCTATAGGACTGCTACTAAGACCTACACAAAGTTTAGCATTATATATTCAGCAGAGTATGAGAGTTTTAACCCCTGATGGTAATGGAAAAAAAGCAGTTATTATTGACTGTGTTGGTAATTATCAAAGACATGGTCTTCCCGATGAGAATAGAGAATGGACTTTGGAGGGTGTTAAACGTAAACATAAAACAAATAATGATGATGGTAGTTTTACAATCAGAAACTGTCCTAACTGTTTCAGGATTTTTAAAACTGCAAATAAATGTCCTTACTGTGGACACGAGTTTGAGGTTAAGGGTCGTGAATTGCAGTGTATGGAAGAAGTTCGTTTACGAAAAATTAGCGAACAAGAAAAAATAGCTATAGCTGAACATAAGAGAAAACAAAGAATGGAAGTCGGAATGGCTAAAACAAAAGAAGATTTAATAAAAATAGCAAGAGAACGAGGGTATAAGCCCGGATGGATATTCGTTACTGCTAAAAGAAAAGGAATAAAATTATAAAAAAAGGAGTAAGAGTTGTGCGCACATAAAACTCGAGTTACTCCATATTATAAATGAAAGATAATTATTTAATAAGACAAGGTGATTGTATGGAATTAATGAAAAGAATTCCCGATAAATCAATTGATTTGATAGTTACAGATCCACCCTATGAAATTGTAACAAGTGGGGGAGGACTGTATACACATATAGATAAGCAGTATGTTAAAGAGCTGAATTTTATTAAAAATGGATATAATGAAGAAATTTTAGATGACATGATTCGAATTTTAAAAAAAGTAAATATATATATTTTTTGCAGTCAAAAGCAAATACATAAATTATTAGATTATTTTTTAAAGAATAAAAACAATATAGATCACATTCTATACAAAAGACAAATAAATTGGAATTTATTAACTTGGCATAAAACAAATCCTGTTCCAGCGTGTGGAAATAAATATCTAACGGATACTGAATATATTTTGTTTTTTAGAGAAAAAGGTGTAAAAATTTATGGCTCTTTTGACACAAAAAAAACGCACTATGAAACACCGTTGAATCAAAAGGATAAAAAATTATATAGGCATCCAACTTGTAAACCTGTGGATATTTTAAAAAATTTTATTGTTAATAGTACCAATGAAAATGATTCTGTTTTAGATCCATTTATGGGTAGTGGTTCTACTGGAGAAGCTTGTTTACTAACAAATAGAAAATTCATTGGCATTGAACTTGAAGAAAAATATTTCAACATATCAAAAGAAAGGCTAGAGAAAATAAAATTATGAAAGAGAAATTAAATATTTTAAAAACGGATGGTCGTTTATATGAAGTAGTGGAATTAATGAGCAAATTAGCAAAACAAAACGGGGACTATTATCGATTATATAAGAAAAACAATACATTGTTTTTTTATAACTTTGATGTAGGTATCTTGTATGAAGCTGAAAACGATATTTTAGACAGTACCGTTATTGATTGTGAAGATGGTGAATACAAGATTTACAAGGGCATTAAAACTGGATATCTGCTTACGAAAGAGAATGATTGCATCGGTAATTTAAACAGTCGAATTTTAAGCAAGGCAGTAAACGCGAAAGAATTATGTTACATAAATAAAAAAGACAGTTACATGATCCATGAGATTATGAATTCAGCTTTAGTTACTGATGACGATTTAGATTTAATAACTCTATTTGATAACTCTATACTTAAACTAAGTGATGATGGTAATAACTTTTTGATTAAAAACTATTATGAACAGCAGTATCCATTTCTTAAAACTACGACTTATATTGTTCTGGGATTGGAGTGGAGTCCTGATGAATAAAATATGCAAGTGCTGTAAACACAATATAAAAAATAAGTGTACGATTAGTAGGTTGGAAATTCAACCTACTAAAAAGCACTGTAATAAATTTAGTAAGAGATATGAGCAAGAAAGTTTATTTGATGCAATTGGAAATAGAGGTGATCCATACAATGAAAGATATTAATATTGTTGATGAGTTTTTAAACAGTTATTACCGTTCGCCTACAAAGAAAGAGTTTATTCTGTTGGGCGGAGATATAAAAACTGTTGAAAAAAAGTTCAAAAGCTATCGTAATTTTTTGGACTATTATGGTTATGATGCTCCAACAAGAACAAAGACACTACAAGTGTTAGACGATAGAAATAATATTGTTTATGAAGGAACAACTAGAGATATTGCGGAAAAGTACGGCGTATATTATACGACTGTATTAAAAGCAGTCAATCACGGGTTACGGCTAAAACGCTGTTATTCGGTACGAAACAAGGAGTTAAAATTATGAAATTAAAAATAAATGATAATTATATAATCACTTCAGACACACACTGCTATATATTAAATAAAATATTATTTAATAAAAAAACAAACGAAGAATATTTACAACCAATTAGTTTTTATAAATCACTTGATGATTTAACCCTAGGACTTATAAACCGAGAAATAAGAACGCACGATTTAGAGTGTATTAATGAAATAATAAGCTATATATCCGCTATAAAGGATGAAATTCTATCAGAGGTAAGAAAACATGAAAATCAATAGACGTATTTATGAAAATATGGTTGATGAAATTTATGATTCATTGCTTGGTAAGAAGGGTGAATATATTATCTATGTTTCACGTGCTATGTATATATTTATGAAGTTAAATTCATCATTTAAAGATTATGTCCCAAATTTACTCGGGTACCCCGTTGTAGCTAAAAACGAATTATATGGTAAAGAATATGAAGCGGTCAAATTGGAGGTAACTGATGAATCCTGAAACAATATTACAGAAAAAAATTGAAGTAGCTTTATCTGATTTGGACGCAATTCCATATCGTATGCAAGTAGGAAATTTTTACACAAACAATATGACACCTATAAAAATAGGCATAGTAGGAACTCCTGATTTAATGATTATATGCCCCAATGGGATGACATTATGGTATGAAATTAAAACTAAGACTGGTAAAACTCGAAATGCTCAGGATAAATTCCACGAGGAGTTACGCAAGTTAGGACATCTTGTGTTTGTAGTTAGATCAGTCGAGCAAGCTGTACAAATTTATAATACATATGTCGGGAAAAATTAATCGTATTGAAGAAAGAAAATGTCCTATATGCGGTAAGACATACGTAAGCATCTACATGAAAGAATGGGCTTATAGAAGGGGCAATTATACATTCTGTAGCTACAGCTGTATGTCTAACTATCTTAATAATAAAAGGTATTGGAACAATAAATTTAAAGAAGGTAAAAATAATGCTAAAGATAGAAAAGATTAAAGAAAAGATTAAAAATTTTGATACAGATGTTACTGCTGATGAGATTCTCTCTTGCTGGTTACATCGAATTACGACAAATTCCAGTGTTAACAAACACAATTGCAGTGGATTAGTATGTTCAGAGTGTTTAAGGTTGTCACTTATGGATTTATTAGAAGAATATAAAAAACCTGTTAAATTATCAAAATTTGAATATGAATATTTAAAGTTTGCTAAGGAAAATGAATACAACTTTATTGCAAGGGATGAAGATGGAGGATTATTTTTATACAATATTGAACCTTGGAAAGGAGAAATTACTTGGAAATACAGAGATAGCGGTATACGTATATTTACAAAAATGTTTAATTTTGTTAAATGGCAAGATGAAGAACCATGGAATATTGATAATATTCTAGCTAATTGCGAGGTAATGCAAGATGAAAAAAGTTAATCCAGCGGACATATTAATTAGTCCAGTTGGAATGGAAAATTTATTAGTTATTGATCAAATCGCTAATGATGAGGTAATTAAAAATAATGAATTACTTTTGGATAAACCATATTTTTCTTTAGAAGAGGTGTTAGACGGTTTAAATAAAGACGGACATTATTTAATTATTGTCGAGAGTCCGTTACACGGTGAAATTTATCGATACAACAATTATGGCGAACAAGAAGTGTATTTGATTGGAAAAACGTGCGGATACGCATGAAGGAGGGATTAAACAATGAAAGTAATAGTTAATTTTTATAAAAGTGAAAGTATAGAATATGATTTAGAAAGAACTGATATTAGTTATGATGATAAATTTGTATATATAGAAATAAATGATAATGAAGGTTTAGCATTTCCAAAAGATGATGTTGAAAATATAGAAATAGAATAATTTTAACAAATAAGGAGGATTAAATAATGCCTAAATATAGAAAGAAACCTGTAGTTGTGGAAGCAGTTCGGTGGACGGGAAGTAATTTAGAAGAAATACGTAATTTTGTTGGTAGTGATTTGATCGAAGAATGTGTGGAACTTTTTGATATAAAGAGGACGTTAAAGGAAATGCTAGTTGATATTGCAATCGACACGCTACAAGGAACAATGAGAGTTGATTATGGTGATTATATCATCAAGGGTGTACAAGGTGAACTTTATCCATGCAAGCCCGATATTTTCTTAGCAACCTATGAGGAGGTAGCAGAAGATGTTTATTAAAGTTGAAATACAAATGTATATGGCGGATAATTTCCTAGCTATTGTTAATAGAAAATATTTTGAAAGAGCAATAAAAAATTGTGAACTAGGTAATGAAATATTAATAGAAGTAAGAGATCTTAAAGGTAAAGAGATAATGTTCAATCCTAAGTATGCTGCATATATTAAATATTTAGAAGTATTAGAGGTGGCAGAAGTATGAGTAATTCAAAACATCAAGAAGCGTTAGAAAAATTATGTAAAAATGGTGTAATTGTTTATGACAAGTTACCAAAAGATTGGAAAATAATAAAAGATGCAACAACTAATCCAAAAGGGTATAAATGGATTAATAATGGAAAATCACGTTTTAGTAAAAATTATAAACAAGGATTGTTAAAGGTGAAAGAAAATGTTGAGTAAGGAAGAGCAATTGAAATTAGAAACAGAGTTAATTCTTTTATTAGATGAATTATGTTCTGATTGTATGTTGTATAGAGGCATTAAGGAAAAATATGTAATAGCAAGTACGCTATTTAGAGGTAAGTTTGGATTGGGTCGTATCGTTGATTGCAACCATATCTATAAAGCGATTGAGGAGAGCGGAAAGCAATGTTTATCGCCTAGAGAAGCATTTAAAATATTTGTGGCTAAGGGGTGGATTTGATGGAAAATGAACAAGATTGGAAGTTCGATAAAAAGAAAGCTAGTACAGCGTTGCAAGAATTGTCTTGTCATGTCAATCCTTTTAGAGATGAAAATGTAGCAGAGTTAGTTAGAGTTATTACTTATTGTATGGATTTGGAAAAAGCGCTAGATAAAGCGTGTGAGCGATTAGAAAAAATTTGATGACCGTTTAGTCGAATACAATATTGGAGATAGTAATGAAGTAATGGCAAAAGAAGAATGGAAGAGTGGTGTATAGAAGATGACGAGTAGAGAAGAATGCGAAAAGGCGTATTTGTATTTATTAAAACATTGTTATGAAGCAACGAAAAAAAATGACACTTACGATTTTGCACCAAGTGGCTTTAAAGAAAGCGAAGTGTTTAAGCAATTAATCGAAGAACATTTTGAATTAGCAGAAAATACAGAAGAATATAAACATTTTAAGTTGCATAGTGCTAGCACTTTAAAAAATCAAACTAAGGAAGAATTAATAGACTACATTAAGATGCTATATCATAATTGGGGTGTTTGCGATGAGCAATTAAAAAGAATTATTGATAAAGCAAAAGAATTAAGTGATTCGAATGATGAACTAAGAAGACAATTATATTTTTGTGAGCCGTACAAATTTGAAGACCTTCATGAAGGTATGTGGGTGTGGGATGATATTGAAAAACTTATTTGCCAAATCGGATTAATTTCTAAAAATGCAATTCATAGAGAATACGTTGATGGCACAATATCCGATAGTCCATTCGAAGAAAACCGTTTCTTTCCAGTGCAATGCGCTAATTATTTAGGAGGAATATAATGAATAAATTTAAAGAACAATTTGAGTATATAAGAAAACAGCAAACTATTTTAGATACACGTATTTTAAATGGTAATGAATATCCTGAAAATAAAATGAGTATAGCTCTATTCGTTGAGCTAGGCGAGCTGATGAATGAACTTCCAACATACTTTAAACACTGGAAGAAATCGGCTGTAGACAATAAAGAAAAGGCTTTAGAGGAATATGTTGACTGTCTGCACTTTGCAGTAAGCTTACTTAATTATAACGAAATCGATATTAATTTCACGTATAATGATTGTTTTCCTGATAGTAATCCATACAGTCGTGACAATATATTCACAGAGTTAATAACGATTGCATCAATGTCGGGGTTTGATTATTCGATTAAAAAATTGTTTGCTTTAGGACATCGTTTCGGTTTCACATGGGATGAGATTTACGAAATGTATTTAAAGAAAAATAAAATAAATCACGAAAGACAAAATGGAGGATATTAGAATGCATGTATTTGTTTTACTAACAATAATTCTTTTAACGATAATCATTTGTGAGACAGTTGAAAAAATTTATATTTACAGAATGTATAAAAATTTATCCCCTGAGCAGATAGAGGCTTTTGTACGTAATGCCAAACGATAACAATGGATTTAAAGTGACCCTTGAGGCTATCAAAAACGCTACGTCATGCGTTGCGATAGCTTCTTCTGTTTGTGGACTTCCTATTAAAAATTCAGGGGATAGGTGTCCTAGTTTCTTACACAGCGGGTCGAACCCTAATTCAGTCGTCATCAATAATGATTACTGGTATTCATTTTCAGATGCTCAGGGCGGTGATGTCATTGATCTGTTAGCATTACACAGCTATGACGGAGATCGCGGTCAGGCTATAAAATTTCTTAGTGAATATACCGGCATACCATTACCTAATAGCGAGTATTCCGAAAAATGGAAAGATTACACACAAAATCTATGTAATAAAGTCGAAGCATGGCATAAAAATTTAACCGATGAACACCGTAAATATTTACATAATCGCAAAATCAACGATGAAACCATAAATAAATTAAAAATCGGATTTAATTTCGATGAAAATCGATTAATAATTCCTATGTGGAAGAACGGATATATATGTTATTACTGCGGTAGAACGATGGGTGAGGTAACAAAAACCAATCCCAAGTATAAAAAACCGTATTTAGACGGATTCAATGAAAATGATATTTTTGGATTAGATACACTAAACCGTGATAAATCGGTACTCGTTTTAGCCGAGGGAGCGTTTGATTATTTATCGTTCTATCAGGAAAACTACGCTGTATTAAGTATGGCGGGGGGAACTTTTTCAAAAAAACAAACAAAACATATATTACAGATAGCTAAAAATTTTGACAAGGTCCTATTGACGTTCGACAACGATAAATCAGGCGGACAGTTTACAGTTTCAATGGCTAAAAAATTATTCAGCTATCACATACCGTTCATCGTATCAACACCCCCATCTAAATATAAGGATATTTCAGACTACTATCAGGACGGCGGGAATTTAGCTACTTTAATCAACAATGCTGAGCAAGGTATTAAATCATTAGCTAAAATGTTTAAAAATAAGGAAGATTTTGAAAACTTTATAATTAATAATCGGCGTTATATAAAACGTACAGATATCATTGATATTTTTGATGTTATATTCAGGGATCAAATTTTCCCTGATGCGTCAAAAGAGTGGATCAAGGAGGTAAAATCTATGTCATTAAAACCATCAACAGACGATGAAATAGCAAAGGTCGTCATGAAAAAACATAAATTTATACATAATCCATCATTGGGGATAATGGAATACAACGGGCGATACTGGCAGTCAATAACTGATGAACAGTGTCGTAAATATATCGGTCAGGAATACAGTTCAGTACGTACATTATCTAAATTAAACTCAGTTTTAGGGTTAATCAAAGCAGATACAGTTACGGATAAAATTCCTAACGAGAAACCGCTTATCAATTTCGTTAATGGTACATTTGAAATCGAAACTGGAAATTTACGTGAGCATAACGAAAATGATTTTTTATCATATGAACTGCCTTATCCGTACAATCCAAATGCTCATTCAAGTGACTGGGATAAATTCATCAATTCAATTTTCGATGATCCTAAGAAAATTCAACTACTTCAGGAATATTCGGGGTACGCTTTATATTCAACAAACATATTACAGTCAGCACTTTACTTAGTAGGGAATGGAGCTAATGGTAAATCAGTATATCTAAACACAATACAGCGTGTATTTGGCGGTGCTTCGAATGTATCCAATGTAGAGCTTACAGCGTTCAATGATAAATTTCAGCTCATCTATCTGATGGGTAAGCTGATAAATGTTTCTAATGAAACTAAGACAGATTCCAAGGGGGCGGAAACCAATTTCAAATCGGTTGTTGCCGGAGATCCGATTCAGGCCTGCTACAAAGGCAAGGACTTTATCCAGTTCAAGCCTCGGTGCAAATTATTCTTTGGATGTAACGAACTGCCAAAATCCCGCGATCTAACTGATGGATTTACGCGAAGAATGCTTATTTTAAAGTTTCCATTTAAATTTACAGACAACCCGGTAAATGAAAATGAACGTAGCGCAGATAGAAACATCGAAGCTAAATTACAAACACCTGAAAATCTATCGGGTATATTCAACTGGGTATATGAGGGATATAAAAAACTAAAACATAATGGTAAGTTTACGATTCCCGACGATCAGAAGGAACAGATGGAAGAATACAAGGAGACAGCAAATCCGATTGTACTGTTTGTTAAGGAATTTGACTGGACCATATTAAAACACTACAGTGACAAACCACCGGTATTTGAAACAGTAAATGAAATGACTAATCAGGAATTATATGATTTATATAGCGCATGGTCAGTTAGAAACGGCTATGTTTACAAAAATAATTTACAGTCGTTTAAAAGAGAGTTTTCAAAGTGCGCTAAGGATTATAGAAATGATATAGAAAACTATTGCAGAAATGGAGTACGCGGGATTAAAAAACTAGCGTACTAAATACACTTTAACCGTACTATCTAGCGTACTAAAAAAATATTTTCATAAATTTTAGTACACTAGAATATAAAAAAGTACGCTTAAAGTACACTTGGAAAAATATTAGCGTACTGAGTGAAACTATTGGTATATATAGACTTTTTATATATTAGTACACTTAGTACACTAATATATACTGTTATTAAAAAATATATAAAAAACATTAAAAATACATATAATTACATATATATAACAACGACCCCACCCCCTAGCGTACTAAGCGTACTTTACTAACTTTAAGGAGGAAAATATGTTTATAAGAATCGATGAAAATAATGCTAAACTATTAAATTTATTAGGATGTGATAATAATGGCTAGAAAACATAAACCAAGAACTAAAGAAGCATTATTAGACAAAGCTGAATCTTTAAATATCGATGTAGACCCTGATAAACTCTATACATTAAATGATATTGCTAGAACTAAGGCAAAAATAAACGGTACTACGTCACCGATTAATCAAAATGAAACCCGTGGCGGCGAACGTTCTAATACGCCATCACTTTCTAGTATCAGTGATCCGATAAATGCTAAACTTTTAGAACACGCATTCAAATACTGGAATGTACCAATGGCTAAGAATGATGAAGAAATAGCACAACGTATTGAATTTTATTTTAACGACTGCTACAAAAATCAATTAAAACCAACTCTGGAAGGGTGCGCACTTGCAATCGGTACAACTACTCAAACATTGTATAATTGGAGTGAAAAAGATAGTAAATCGGAGTTTGATAGGTTTGACTTGGCAAAAAGAATTCGTCAATTATTATCTGATTTTGACGCCAATTTATTAATAAACGGTAAGATGAACCCAGTGGCGTATATTTTCAGAGCAAAAAACTACTACGGCATGAAAGATCAGACCGAAAGTATCGTTAAACATGAAAATAACCTAGGTGAAACTAAAACAGCCGATGAACTTTTAGAGATAATTGAAGCTGATGTAATAGAAACGGATTAATTTCCGTTTTTTTGTACCCAAAATTTGACAGAAACGCATTAATAGGGGATTTCAGCTTAGTATTTATTTAGTGTGTGACTAAAATGGTTGCTAAATTCACGTTTTTATTATTTTTTTTGTTACTGTAGGGGCTGTTTTATGTACAAAGGTATAAAATATAGTAAGAATATTAAACAACTCATATAGTGGCTAGGAATGATTTATATAAGTATATAAAGGTGTGTGTATTTGGCTGAATAACTATAATTTAGCGTATAAGCGTTGTTTGTGATAAATGGTTATATTTGTAGGGTAAATAAAAAACGCCGCTTATACGACGTATTTTTTAGTTGTTTTATTTAGCTAATAAAAAAGATAGCTTAATAGCTATCTTTTTTTAGCACATAATGCAAATACTTTAATAAATGTTATAGGCGCTAATATTATATTAAATGCTATGTTGAACATCACTTTAATTAACCAGATCATTTAAGCCACCTCCTTGCATAAATTTTTGAACTGTTGTAAGCGAGTAGTGTCGTTTTGTTCAGTTAATTCTTCAATGATGGACTGTTTTAATGTTCTGTCTATAAATAAGATTTCACTACATTCCAAATCGAATAAATCGTCAATTAAATCATTTAATGGGTCTATATCGCTATAGTATCTGGATGAATAATCCTCGTCCAACCCTACTAAAACCGCTAAATCTCTATCAGGTATATCAATTACTGTATAATCACTGTTATTCATGCTGCTGAATCTTAATAGTTCAGTCATTTAAATTACCTCCGTGTCTAACCATGAAAATGTAATGGCATCATATATAAATTCCCACTCATTACAATCTATTAACCCCATAGATTGTAATAAATCTATTTGACCACCTAAGATAGTATTAATATAATTCACCATCTTAATGTCTTTTTCTCTCTTTGCACTAAGCATTATTAGAAAATTATCATCAATTTCATTAAACGCTTTTCTTTTTAATTCTTCCATTTTAATTTACCTTATACGCTATATTTAGCGCCCTTTCTAAATTTATTATATGTAATCTATAAGCAATTCTAATTATGTATAGTTTCATATATACGCTCCTTTATATATTTAATTGTTTATGGTATACTATGTATGTAAGGGCTATATAAGCCCCTACATATTAGCGTTTGAAGTAAGCTATCAGGTTTCTACCTTCGTAAGGTTTAAGCCCTTGAGTGTTGCACCACTCTTTATATAGCTCTACTTCTTTTTTTATTGTCATTGTTTATCACCTCCTTGCTTTTTAAAATACTTACGGGTAAGTAATTAACTTACCACACTATTATTATACGTACAAACGAGTATTTTATCAACAATTAAAACGTATGTATAAGTATAATTAAAATGTGCAATAAAAACCACTTTTATGCACCCCTAGGGGTGTTTTTTAGTGTATATATAGTATATCTGATGTCCTTTTCCACCCGAAAAATAAAAAAGACTTATAAATAAGTATTGAAAATGAACGCATAAATAAGTATAATGTATTTGAGGTGATAAAATGAAAACAAAACAAGCAATAAAAAAGATTCTTAAACAAGAACATATGACACAAAAAGTATTGAGTGAAAAGGTGGGTTATGCTAGACCAAGTAGTTTGAATACTGTATTGATTTCAAATAACCCCCAAATAGAAACGTTAGTTAAAATTATGGATACGTTGGGATATGAAATTATTTTAAGACCTAAAAATGGAAGTGATAAAGTAGCAAGATCAGTAATATTAAACAATGAGGAGGAATAGATATGATTTACGGTTATGCTCGTGTATCAACTAAAGAGCAAAAATTGGATAGACAAATTGATAGTCTAACCAAGTATGTTGATGTTAAAAATATCTATAGTGATAAACTAAGCGGAAAAAATACCAATAGAGAAAATTATCAAAAACTAAAAGAAGTAGTAGTAGCTGGTGATGTAATATATATTCATGCACTGGATAGACTTTCTAGAAATAAGAGAGATACAATAAGAGAATTCAATTATTTCAAAGAAAAAGGTGTCATTTTAAGAATTTTAAATATGCCTACGACACTAATTGAACTAGACGGGCAACAATGGGTTATTGAAATGATTAATAATATAATACTGGAGGTTTTGAGTTCTGTAGCTGAACAAGAAAGAATCACAACATTAGAGAGACAAAGAGAAGGGATTGAAGCAGCACGAATGCGTGGTGTTAAGTTTGGTAGACCTGATGTAAAGATGAAAGTTGACGAAGTAATCAAAATGGTTAATAATGGTAGTAAGGTAACCGAAGCATGTAGAGAAGTCGGTATTGGTAAGCGTACGTATTATAATTATGTCAGGGGTTGAAATAATCTAATCTGTATTTTATAATTTGTATATCCTAAAGATATCGAAAAAACTCCCAAACAAAAAATAGACTGCAAGGGAGAGTGGTTTGGTTTGCATAGCGAATTAATGCAGTCACATATTAGAGCCATGAGCCGATGTATATTTTATACGTCGGTTTTTTATATATAAACTGGAGGAAATGTTATGAAACTAAATATATTGGGAACAAAGTATGATTTAAAATATATCGATAACCCTGATGAAGACATGCAAAATAACGATGCGGATGGGTATACAGATAGCATAAATAAAAAAATAGTTATTCTTAGTAAAACACCTAACGATATAGAAAGCATACTTAGGCATGAAATTATTCATGCATATTTAATCGAAAGTGGTATTGGATATGGCTATGCATTTCATAATGAGGACATGGTAGAATGGCTAGCGATGCAATTTCCTAAAATAGAAAAAACGATTAATAATATATAATAAAGATTAGAGCCCTGAGCCGTAATGGAAAGGGGTTTTTATATTGTATGTAGATAAAATATCAAATGCATTAAAGAAAAAAGGAAGTTCTTTTGAAATAGTAAACAGTTGTTTCGAGTTATGTAGATTAGAGACAAGTGAACTAAGCATAAGAAAAGGCAGTGAACTGGTTAAGAGAGCAGTAATTAAAAATGTTAAACAAGGTGAAGAATGGTATAATCTGTATCGAAAAGTTTTATTGTTTCGTGCACCTTACTGTTTTGAAGATTATTTAATTTATCTAGAAATTGATAGACCACCAGAGGAACGATTCTATCAACCGCGGAGGAAAGTATTAAAAGTTGTAGTTGAAGAACTTCAGGCGTTAGCTGATGATGAGCTGGATGAACTGTTCGTATCAATGCCTCCACGTGTTGGGAAGAGTACAATTTTAATGTTTTTTATTACATGGATCATGGGGCGCAATGGTGAAGCAAGCAATTTGTATAGTGCGTTCTCAGATACAATTACAAGTGCTATGTATACTGGTGTACTCGAGGTAATAACAGACAGTTATACATACAACTGGAAAAAAGTATTCAACAATACTGGTATTGCTAATACTGATGCCAAAAGAGAAACTATAGATATTAACAGAAAAAAACGCTACCCAACATTAACATGTCGTTCGTTGTATGGAACATTGAACGGAGCGTGTGACTGTTCTGGTTATTTAATCAGTGACGACTTAATCGGAGGTATTGAAGAAGCGTTAAACAAAGACCGTTTAATGAATGCATGGTCAAAGGTAACGAACAATTTAATACCTCGTACAAAACAGTCTGCAAAGAAAATATGGATTGGTACACGCTGGAGTTTAATTGATCCGGCTGGTTTAAGGATGGACTTCTTGCAGAATGACGAAGAAGGTAAAAAAGTAAGATTTAAAATAATAAATCTACCAGCACTTAATGAAAATGATGAATCCAATTTCGAATATGATTATAATGTAGGTTTTAATACTGACCGCTATAAAGAATTAAGAGCACAGTTTGAAAGAAATAATGATATGGCATCATGGTTAGCACAGTATATGGGAGAGCCCATTGAGCGTGATGGAGCACTATTTACACCTGATACAATGAATTTCTATAACGGGATAATAGCTGATGAACCAGTAAGAAATTATATGACGGTCGATGTTGCGTGGGGTGGTGGTGATTATGTTTCAGCACCAGTATGCGTAGAAACTGAAAACGGAGATTTCATACCTGATGTAGTATTTAATAATGGTGATAAAACTATAACAAGACCATTAATTGTAGACTGTATTATCAAAAATAATGTTAAGTATGTTCAGTTTGAAGCTAATAATGGCGGGAGTGAATATGCTGAGTGGGTAGAAAATGAATTAAAACAGAGGGACTATAAATGTACGATAACAAGTAAATCAGCACCAACTAATAAACGAAAAGAAGCACGTATATTTGAACGTGCACCTGAAATTAGAGAGTTTTACTATTTAGATAACGGGCGCAGACATAAAGAATATCAATTGTTTATGAATAATCTATATGCTTTTAAAATTGTAGGAAAAAATAAAAATGACGATGCACCAGACAGTATGGCGATGCTTTCAGAAGTAAGAGGAAGAGGAAAATACACTTCTGTAACAACTTTCAGTAGAAAAGATTTAGGAATATAATTTTTTTCTTGACAAGGTTAAAATCTGTACGTAGCCTTAAAGTAGGAAGTGGGGTAATTAAAATTGAAAAAAGAAATATATTGCCCCGTTTGTGCAAAAAGGGGTAAAAAGAAACTTCTAGGAGCTGTAGAAGAAGGTTCAAAAGGAACAGTGTATCTATGGTGTAAGGAAGATAAAAAACCAATAAAGATTGAATTAAGTAAAATTAAATAAAAATAGAGCCCTGAGCCGATGTATTACGTAAAAAACGTAATAGTCGGCTCTTTTTATTTACAGTTAGGGGGTGTGTTATGAGTAGTACGACAGGTGAATTAGCAATAGAACAGTTTAAAGGCAGAAAAATGATTACTACGGATGTTGTGGAAATCACCAAAGACAACATACATGATGTGTTGGGTAAGGCAATGTCTATTCATATAAGAAACCGTAGTCAAATAAGACGGCTGTTTGAGTATGAAAAGGGAAATCAAAATATTCTTTATCGTCAAAAGGATGTAAGACCTGAAATAAATAATAAAATTGTTGAAAATCATGCACACGAGATCGTCAACTTTAAAGTCGGATATGTTTTCGGACAACCGATAAGCTATGTTCAGCGTGCTAATAAAGATTTATCTAATACCGAATCAAGTGGAGACAACGTAGTAGATGCATTAAATGAAATGATGTTCGAGGAAGGCAAATATTACAAGGATCAGGAGCTGGCAAGAACGTTTTCAATTTGCGGTGTTGGTTATCGAATGGTTACACCATACAAAGTAAAAAAAGGAGTTAGTGATTTTCGGATTACTAATCTGGATCCGCGTTTTACATTCGTTGTTTATAGTGCTGATGTTTTTCATGAACCAATGATGGGTGTTACATACTGGATTGATGAAGATAATATGATTCACTGCACAATTTACACTGAAAATTTTGTTTATAAAACAACGGGGAGATATGGAAATGTGTTCACCCCTGATGGAAAACTTGAAGAATCGATAAATGGAATAGGAGCGATTCCAATTATCGAATACAAAAATGATAATTCAAGGATGGGATGTTTTGAAAGAGTTCTTGGACTGCTTGAAGCAATAAACTTATGTACTTCTGATCGTCTTAACGGATTAGCACAGTTTGTACAGTCATTGCTATGGTTTAACGATATCGGTATTGATAATGAACAGTTTAAGTTACTTAGAGAAGAAGGTGGTATTTCTACGAAATCACTAAGCGATGGAAAAACACCAATATTGCAGTATATAAAAACAGAGCTGAATCAAACAGAGGTCCAGACACTAGCTGACTATTTATATATGCAAGTGTTACAGATTACCGGTACACCGGCTAGAGGGCAGTCAAGTGGCGGTAACACTGGTGTTGCTTTAATGTTAGGCGAATCAGGGTGGCAGTTAGCTGAAGAAAACGCGCAAAGTGCAGAAACGTTATTTGGCAACAGTGAACGTCAAATGATGCTAGTAATCAAAAATATTATTGAACGCTCTAAAGATAATGATATCAGCGAGTTATGTATCGCTGATATAGATATTAAGTTTAATCGGAATAAGATTAGTAATTTATTAAACAAGACGCAAGCACTTATGAATTTACAGACTGCTGGAATAAATATGCGCCACGCAATTAAAACTGTTGATTTATTTCCTGATCCGCAGCAGGTATACAAAGACAGTGAAAAACAGTTGGAGAAGAACGTTAAGGAGCAACGACGGAGAAGGTCGAAAACGAGCAAAGGTTAGAGAAAAACGTTAAAGAGCAAGGAGATTAAATTATGGATTTAAAAAAGCATTTAGGCAAAAAGTACAAAGATAACATGACTTTTGAAGAAATTCAGGAAGCATTAGCGGATTTACCTGAACCTGATTCAGTTGTAGATAAAGAAGAATACGACAAAATGAAAAAGCTGAAGGATGAAGCAAGCAAAGAAGCGAGTTCTTGGAAGAAGAAATATAATTCTACGCTAAGTGAAAAAGAGCAGTTAGAGATTGCTCAAAATGAGGCGAATGAAGAATTACAGAATAACTATGATGCATTGTTAAGAAAAACAACTATTGCCGAAAGAAAAGCTGAATTAGTTGAATTAGGTTACGATACTAAGCTGGCTCAGGAAACAGCTGAAGCAATGGTTGATGGAGATTTCACAAAAGTTATTGCTAATCAAAGTAAATTTGCCGAATCAGTTAAAAAGAACACAACTGATGAATTATTAAAGAACACAAAAACACCTGAAGGTGGTGGTAGTGAGGAAGGTATGACAAAAGAAAAATTTAATAAATTATCTATTCAAGATAAGCAAAAATTATTCGATACCGATCCCGACACCTTCAAACAATTAGCCGAAGGAGGAAATTAAATATGTCATTAAACCATACACACCAAAAGTACGATAATTCCGTATTAGCAGCCGAATTTGAAAATCAGTATCAATCGAAATTAGATTTAATGAAATTTTGTACTGTCGATGATTCGTTAGTAGGTACACCGGGAACTAAAAAGAAAATTAATCGTTACAGTGCTACTAATGGTACAGAAGTATTGACAATGGGTAATGGAAACACTAAGAACATTGAAGTTAAATTAACACAAGAAGAATATGAAATTGAAATGTTACAAAATCGTTTCCCTTACTATGATGAGGAAGAAATGGCTGATCCAAATGTAGTAACTACCGGAGTCAATCATATGGTTGTAGATATGTATAACACATCTAATACAAAAGCTATGGCAGAATTCCAAAAAGCAACAGCAAAGGTTGAAGTTGAAAAATTTGATTTTGATGCATTTGTTGACGGTTCCGCATTGTTCCCTGAAAACGAACAAGAAGATATGGCGATTTTTGGATTAGTACATCCAAAAGATAAAGTAGAAATCAGAAAAAATCTTAAAGACGATTTAAAATACGTAGAATCATATGCACGTGCCGGATATATTGGACATGTTGCTGGAGTTCCTTTATATAACTCTAATCACGCGACACAAGGTACAGTTATTTTAGCAACAAAAGAAGCAGTTAAATTCTTTGTTAAAAAAGGAACTGAAGTAGAACAAGAACGTGATGCAAATGTTCGGTTAAATACTATCTACAGTAGAAAGTACGGTATCTTTGCATTCGTAGACGATACTAAAGCAGTTAAATTAGAGAAAAAATCTACATCAGTATCAGGATAAGAGGTGATTAAGAATGACACAAAAAGAAATGCTTAAGAAGCTGGTGCCTGAGATTACTGATGATGATATCGAAGTGCTTTTGGAACTAAGCAAGGGTGTTATTCTTAATGCACGTTTCCCTAATGGTGAGATTCCATTAAACAAGTTAGGAGAGACATATGTAGAAAATAGATACTTGCATTTACAAGTACAAATGTGTATTGAAATGTTCAACCGTAGGGGCAGTGAGGGTGAGACACAGCGTACTGAAAATGGAATTTCACGTACATATGATACTGCTGATATTTCGAAATCTTTAGTTGGGAAGATACTTCCTAAGTGTGAAATATTATGAGAGATTTAGCAATCAATCAACAGACTATTTTCTACCAAAACTACGGTGTGGGTGAAACGGTTGATAAATACGGTAATCCGGTTAAAGGATATGGAGATATTGAATCAATGCGTTTGTGTGTAAGTTCCAACAAAGGAGAACCTAATGAGGATATCTTTGGTAACGATCTAAAGTACGACAAGACAATGTCTACCCACAATTTGTCATGTACTATAGATGAATTTACACGGTTATGGATTGGAATTCCCAAAACCCAACCATACAATTACAAAGTTAAAGCAGTTGCTCCAAGCTACAGTTGTATAAAATACGCTATCGAAAAAGTCAACAAAAATGAAGATAAAAGTAAAACTGAGTGATAAGGGTATTGATAAAGCATTGAAGCAGTTGGAGCAGTACAAACAAGATTTAAATAAAAAAGCTAACCAGTTGGTACAACGATTAGCTGATGAAGGATATACAACAATTATTAATAAGATATTCGAATTTGATGCCATAGAAACTGGCGATATGTTAAGTTCTGTATCAAAAAAATCAAATAATTGTTATGCGATGTTATCTGTAGGGGATTGTGCTATGTTTGTAGAATTTGGTACAGGTCCAAAAGGTGAGGAAAATCCATACATAGGTGATAGCATGGGGTGGAAATATAACACTGGAGATAACATTAAAGAATATGCAATAAATGGGGTAACAGTAACTGGGTGGTTTTATCCTGATGGAAGCGGTGGGTATCGTTTTACAAGCGGTATGCCCTCACGTCCATTTATGTATGAAACTGCTATGGAACTCCGTTATAACAAAATGGAAAAGATTATTAGGGAGGTGTTTAGATAATGATAGATCACGAAAGTTATGTATTTGAAGTAGTCGCTTCAAAATTACGTGAAGAATATGGCATTGATAATATTTACATAACTGGTGAGGAAATATCTAATACGCCTCCTAAGTTTCCAGCTGTCTGTATAATGCAGAGCGACAATATTATTAATACTGATTATTCAACTTTTAATGAAAATGAAAACGTCGCAATCGAAACTTACAAAATTGAAGTTGTAAGTATTGATAGTAAAGATGAATGCATGAAAATAGTGGCTGTTATCAACGATGTATTGGTAAAGCATGGATATTTAAGAACATTCAATCAGCCGATAAAAAGTGCAGATAGTGATATATACAGAAGAATTGCAAGATTTAAAAAAGTAAATTCAATAGGAGGAAATTAAATATGGGAGTTGCGTTAAATACTGCTGGTGTAACAGTTGGATATGCTGTAGAAGCTAGCGCTGGAACTAGACCAACAACAAATTACATTGAAATTCCTGATATTAAGGAAGTACCTGAAATGAATCCTGAACCTGAAACATTGGAAACTACAGTTTTAAAGGAAACAGAGTACAAAACTTATATCGAAGGCTTAAAGGATTTAGGTGGTGCATTATCATTTTTGGCTAACTACACCGAAGAATTAAGTACTGCATGGGATACACTGGTAAAAGCATATAAAACAGCCAGTGAATCAAACAAAGCAGTATGGTTTGAAATTAAACATCCAAGACTTGAAAAATCTGTTTACTTCACTGGACAACCAAGTGCTATGGGGTTACCAGCAATGGCAGTTAACAGTGTATTGGAAACAAATTTATATATTACACCAACAAATGCGCCAGCATGGGAAACAAAATCAACAACTGCGGAAGGTTAATCCTTTCGTAGTTTAAATATGGAGGAAAATAATATGGCAAAAGTTATTAATTTTACTTATAAAGATAAGGATTACACATTGGAGTACACAAGAAAAACATTAGAAAAAATGGAAGCAGATGGAATTAATTTAACTGAATTAGATAAAAAACCAGTTACAATCTTACCTAAATTATTTGAATATGCTTTCTTTGCAAATCATAAACGCACATCAAAAGAATTGATTGAAGAAATGTTTGAATTGTTTACTGATAAAAATGAAATGTACAACAAATTAAGTAAGATGGCAATGGAAACATTAAAAACTTTATTTGAGGATAGTACAGAAAAAAACGCGATCAAGTGGACGGCGACATTTTAGAAGAACCGTCCTCAAAAACATTTACAGAAACGTTTTACGAAGTTTTTCCATTCTATTTAAGTATTGGAATGACATATGAGCAGTTTTGGGAAAACGACCCTTCACTTGCTAAATACTATCGAGAAGCTGACAAACTGCGCAATGAGCGAAAGAACACAGATGCATGGATTCAAGGAATGTACATATACGATGCTGTAAGTACAGTTGTATATAATGTGTGGTGCAGAGATAAAGGAAAATCACCAGCAAAATATACAGAGAAACCGTATCAGTTCAATGCAGTAAAAGCTAAAGAAGATTTAGTAGAAGAAGAATCGGCGAGAGCTGAAGTATGGATGAAAAATTTTGTAAATCAATTTAAATAATGAGCCGACCGAGAGCCTTAAATTTTTTTAAGGAAGGAGGTTATCTAAAATGTCAATGGAAATAGACAAACTGAGCATTGAAATAGAGAGTAATGCCAGTAATGCTAGTGGAGAAATAGACAAATTAGCTGGTTCATTAGGAAATTTAAAAAATAATCTTAATGGTATAAGCAGTCTAAAAAGTCTGTCTACCACATTAAAAAATCTTAGTGCTGTAGCAAAGAGTATAAATACAGCACAGTTTGTACAGCTGGCTAACGGTATGGATAGATTAGCTAGCAGTTTTACGGGGTTGAATGGATTTAAAACTGGTGCAACTGGCTTATTGAAACAGATTGCTGATATAAAAGTCATTGCTTCAGATTTAGGCGATACTAAGTTTGATAAGTTTACAGAAGATATTAACAAACTAAAAACCGCAATACAGCCGTTACAGGACTTAGGTAAGACGAATTTAGGCAGTTTCTTTAATCAGTTAAAAAAACTTCCTGAAATTTCAAGGCAACTAACCGATGTTGACTTTAACAAATTCTCTTCACAAATGAAACAGCTTGCAAATGCAATTAAACCGCTTAATGGTGTTTCTATTAAACTGGGAAGAGCATTTAGTAATTTACCATGGCACATAAAAAAAGCAACCACACAAATGGAAAGCTATTCAAGAAGTGCATCTAAAGCAAGCAAAACAAGCGGTAGCTTAATGAGCCGATTAGGTAAATCAGTAGCCAGTTTTAGAACTATAACATTCGTAATCCAAGGTGTCGTTGGTGCCTTAACGAGTGTTTTTGAAGAATCATCACGATATGTAGAAAACTTAAACCTATTCAATGTTGCAATGGGCGAAACAACTCAAAGCGCTTTAGACTTTGCAAACAAGGTTCAAGGAGCTATGGGGATTGATACCAGTGAATGGATGAGTTTTCAAGGTAGGTTAAATAACCTTATTACTGGTTTTGATGTAGCCAGTGACAAGGCACAGATCATGTCGCAAAACCTAACACAGTTAGCATATGATTATTCATCGTTAATGAATGTTGATCCTAGTGAATCGTTCGATAAGATTAATTCGGCGATGAGTGGACAAATCAAAGGTCTTAAGGATTATGGTAACAACGTAAGTGTTGCAATGGTTAAACAGACTGGTTTGAAGTATGGACTTGAAGGCGCAGTATCTGAATGGGATCAAAACACTCAAGCAATTATGCGTTACATAACCATAATGAATAACGCGAGCAAAGTTGATGTATTCAACGATATGGCTCGTACAATCGCAACACCAGCAAATGCAGTTCGTATCTTAACACAACAGTTTACAATGCTAAAACGTGCAGTGGGGAATATTGCTAGTGTGTTCATAAGCAAACTTATTCCATATGTACAGATAGCAGTACAGTGGCTTACTGCTCTAGCGAATACGATAGCTAATTTCTTTGGGTTCGAATTGCCTAAAATCGATTACAGTGGTATTGCTGGCGGTGGAGGGGCTTTAGACGATGTAGAAGATAGCGCTAACGGTGCAAGCGATGCAGTAGGTGGAACAGCCGATAAAGTAAAAGAATTAAAGAAACAGTTAATGGGCTTTGATGAACTTAACATTATAAACAAACCTGATGACAGCAGTGATTCGGGAAGTGGAGGTTCAGGAGGAGCTGGTGGTGGAGGTTCGATAGGTGATATAGAACTGCCACAGTATGATTTTCTGAAAGGACTGGAAAATCAAACAAATGAAATGATGGAACGTTTGGCTAAAAAAATGGCTGAAATGTTCAAACCAGTTACTAACAGCTGGAATAAATATGGTAAGGGTGTACTTGATTCAATCGAGTATCAATGGACCGAAATCGGAAAACTGGTAGATAGTATTGGTGTAAGTTTCGGCACTGTTTGGCAAAATGGAACTGGTGAGGAAACTATGGATCATATTTTCAGCATCATAACCAACATTAATATTACAGTCGGTAATTTGGCTAAACAGTTCAGAACAGCATGGGATGAAGCTGGAAACGGTACACAAATAGTTCAAAACCTGTGGGATTCATTTAATGTTTTCTTGGGATTGATTGATGATATATCAAGAGATCTTGTTAAACTATCTGATACTTTGGATTTTAAACCAGCGGTAAAAAGTGTGGTAAACTTCACAGATGCGTTTAAAGATTTGAGCACCACTATTAGTAAACTGCTATATGGCGGGTATAAAAATGTATTAGAGCCATTAGCTAAATGGAGTATTGAAAAAGCAGTACCAAGTTTGGTCGATAGTCTTTCTAAGGCTGTTAAAGGGCTAAGCAAGGTATTAGATGCGTTAAGACCTACAATAAACATAATCGAAAAAGTAGCTACAGCTTTATTAAAAATGGCTGGAAACACTGTATTAAAAGCTATTGATTTACTGGCGAGCGCAGTAGACGGAATAGGTAGTATGTTTAAGAAATTTCCGGGATTGATGACTGGTGTAACTACTGCTGTAGGCGCATTTATAACAGCGTGGAAGGTAGACCAGTTAGTTAGCACAAATACAAAAATAAATACAATAATCACATCATTAAAACTAATTCCTAGCGCTGTAAGTGCTGTTAAATCGGTTGGATTTACTCAAGCAATGAGCGACTGGGCTAGTGCAAGTTTTGGGGCGAGTAATGCTATATCATCATTAATTAGTTTTGGAAGTAAGTTAAATTCAATAGATGGTCCTCTTAAAGCGGTATCTTTAGGTTTTGGTTCTTTAGCAACAAAAGCAGAAAGTGCGTTTGGAGCATCAAATTTATTGAGCACTGGACTAACGTTTTTAGCTAGCAACCCATTAGTTGCGGTTGTTGGTGGTTTAGGATTAGTTGTTGGAGCATTAGTGGCAGTTGCAAGTGCAACCGATGATACAAACAATAAATACAAAAAACAAATCGAACAGTCTCAGGCATTAGGTGAAGAATGTAAAAAATTAGCCGATGAACAAAGAAAACTTAATGAAAAGGCTAGCGAAGGTATCAAAGATTCATTAGGAGATTATTTAAAAATAAAAAACACTTATGAAGAACTTATTTCGCTTGGTGAAGGTAATGTAGAACAAATTGGTAATGCACAAGGGAAAGTTGATGAGTTAAATAGTATATGTGGCGAAACAGTAGTGCAGATTGAAAACGGTCATTTAAAATGGTTGGAATCAAAGGAAGCAATTTTAGAAAATATCGAAGCGTTAAAACAAAAATACATTATCCAAGCTAATGAGGAATCATATACAAAAGCACTTTCAAAGCAAAGCGAGGTACAAAGTAAATTAACGCTTGCTCAAAATGATTACAACAAAATTGCTAAAGAATGTAGTGGATTTTTGGATGAGATGGGCATCAGTTTGGACGATGTTTTAAACGGAAATGTAAATTATGCTAAAGTATTACGTCAGTTAACTCCAAAACAACGTGATGCAATAGATGCTTTTATAAAAGCTAAAGAAACTTTAGACGATGCAACCAAAGTTTCAATTGAAAATAAAAATGCGTTAGAAAAAATGAGTGCTGCACAAGAATTCAATATTTCAAAAACTACACTACAAAAAGATGGCGTTAAAGGGTTAGTAGAAAATTATGAACTGCTAACCGGTGAATATAGCTCTGTCATTGGTACATGTGGTGAAGTAACCATGAAATATGATACATTAAAATCTGCTTTGATAGCGTATGATGATGTAATTAAAGGTCATGCTGAAAATAACGAGTTAATGAGTGAGGAAGAAAAAGCGAATGCTCAGGAATGTAAAAATGTTGTAATTACACAACTCGCAGAAAAAGCAGTAGCTCACGAACAAAGCTATGAAAAAATGAAACAAGAATTAGGTAGCGCGTGGGATGTGATGACTGATAAAGAAAAAGAAAGTTTGAAAAAGCAGTACAATGATTTAAAGAAAGCGAAAGATGCTGAAAAGGAACTTATTAATAATCAAAAAGATGCGCTTCTAAAAGTGCTGGATGATTACAACATTGATCGTAGTGACAAACAAGCTAAACAGTGGAAACAAGAATTGGAAGAAGCACAAAAAAATGGTAGTGAACAAGGTCAAGAATATATTGATAATCTAGTTAAAGATTTAATGACTGGAAAAATTAAAACAGATCAACAAGGTGATGAAATAGGTAAAGGATTTAAATCTAACCTAGAAAAGAATATCGCATATTTTCAGGCTGACAGTACAGATGCACAATCAAAATTTGATTATCTTAAAAATTTAAAATTAGAAGATAAAACAGCATATATTGATTTTGTATCAAAAACAAAAGGATTCAGGGTATTAAACGGTATCGGTAGTATTGTGGATTCGTTCAAAATATTTGGATACGCCAACGGTGGTTTCCCTGATATGGGGCAAATGTTCGTCGCTAGGGAAGCTGGTCCAGAGTTAGTAGGACGCATTGGTAAGAAAACAGCAGTTGCTAATAACGATCAAATTGTAAGTGCAGTAAGTGGTGGTGTTTACAACGCTATGCGTAGTGCTATGGCTGGTATGAGCGGTGGCGGTAAATTTGAGATTCATACAACTGTTGAAATAGATAAAAAAGCAGTAGGAAAATCAGTAGTGGACTATAACAATGGAATAGTTAAACAAACGGGTAAAAGTCCGTTGCTAATTTAAAGGAGGGATTGAAATGGACGATGTTATTAAAATTAATGGAGTAGGTTTCAACCCTTCTTCATTAGAATTTCAAGTTTATGATTTAGACGGTGAAGAAGGCTCAGGACGTAATCAAAACGGAGAAATGTTTAGAGATAGAAAAGCAGTTAAGCGAAAGGTTGTTTGTACATTTAACGGTCTTACAGATGCTATGGCTAGCAAATTACTTAAAGCAGTTGAACCAGTATTCTTTTCTTTAGAATATCCTGATCCAGTTGAAAACAAGCGTAAAACAATAACGGCTTATGTTGGTGACAGAACTATGCCGATATTTAAATATGATGCGATTAAAAAATGCTGGATATGGGAAACGATTAATTTAAATTTTATTGAAAGGTAGAGATAGCATGATTAATAAAGTAGAAATAGTTGATAAAGGACATGGGGAAGTATCTGTAAAAATTGATGGCGAAGAGTTTGCTGGAAAGATTAATAAGTATTCTATAGTACATTCAGTTGATGATGTTTTAAGAATGACAATGACATTTCCAGTTAAACAACTCGACATTACTTGTTTAACGGATAAAATGAAAAAATATCGAGTTTAAATCGATATTTTTTCAGGGGCTTGTTTTATAATTGGGCATTTATTGTAAATATCGCATCGTTTCCCGGTTTTTATATATGGACAATCCCCATTGCCCTTTATAGCGTATTTTTCACTCAAATCACTGGCGTCAAGATAATCAACGCTAATTTCCACATTAGTTTTACGCATAGGGCAAAAACCTTTAAACTTTATAATCAATAATTATTCACCTCGCTTTCTGCTTTTATTATAGCATTAACGACGGTGCTATAACAAAAGGAGGCAATAGCATGATTAATACAAACGAAGAATTTAATTCATCAGTTACAGCGCAAGACCGTGTTATCAATGCCAAAGTCATTTTTAATGGCACAACAGAATTAATCAATGAAGTCATATCTGTTGCTTTAGACGAAATTTCTTGTAGCGAATCAACTTTAAAAATTGGTGAAATAAATACTAATAAAGCAACTGTCAAATTCAAAATGTCTGATAACAAGATCCCGTTAAAAAATAGTACAGTAAAAATTTATAGTGGTGTAAATGGTGTTTATGTATGTAAGGGTACATATTACACAGCTGAGATTGATAAATCAGACAACAGCGACTTTATAACAGTTGTAGCTTATGACAGCACATATCGTTTAAATAAAACATATATACCTGATATTGAATACCCTAATAGTTTATCGAATGTAATAAATGATATTTGTAGCCAGTGTAATATCTTGCACGATATAAAAAATATACCGGACATTATAATTGATGGATATATTGATAATATGACGTGTAAACAATTCCTAGGCTATATGATGGGCTTAATGGGGTGTAATGGAACAATAAATCCAGACGATAAATTAATCGCATACTGGTACAAGGATTGTGGTATTGAGATAACTTATGATTTGCAGTTTATGAACGGTTTCAACAGAACTACTGACGAGGACATAGTAATCAACTCGTTAACAAGCGGTGATAGTGAAAATGTACTGGTAGCTGGAAATGGATTCGGTATAACTTTCGAAAATCCGTATATGAAACAAGAAATATTAGACAGTATATTTGAGCGGATTAAAGGTTTTACATACACACCATGTACTGTAGAGTGGCGAGGTAACCCAGCTTTAGAAATAACTGATATTGTTAAAGTTGAAGATAAAAATGGTGTTTTACATAATGTACTGCTAAGTGAACATACAATAGTGCTTACGGGCATGAAATCGAACATAACTTGTAAAGGTGAAACTGAAATAGATACAGTTATGAATCAGTCACCTACAGACATTAAACTAAATAAGCTGTATGTCACATTAACAAATGCTTTTAAAAATACTACTGATAAAATTTTAGGCAATCAGGGCGGTTATTACAGAATTGATATGAACGACGAAGGTTTCCCTTCAGGATGGACTATCATGAATACTCCTGAATTAAGGGATGATACACATTTGTGGAGATTTACAGCCGGTGGTCTAGGCTATTCTGAAGATGGTGGAAAGACATTTAAAAATTTAGCCTTTGACCTTGATGGTAATTTCAATGCAAATGTTATTACAACTGGTATATTGCAAGGTGAAATGTTTGAACTTGATTTACAGACGGGTGTTATTAAGATTGGAAAACGTGATTCAGAGGGTGAAATAAGCAATCCTAGCTTTTATCTAAACGAAAAAGGCGAGTTGACAATAAAAGCCTTTGAAGAAATAAAAGAGGAGCTACAAGCTAAAAAATACCTAGTATCCTTAGATAATAGTGGAACTGTCCTAAACAAGCCAACAGATACAATTACATTAAGTGCAAAAGTATATGATGGCAATAATGATGAAACAAACAACATAAGCAGTATTAGTTTTAACTGGTACAGAGTATCGAGTGATAGCGAAAGCGATAAAACTTGGAATAACAGTCACAAAGGGAAACGTTCGATAATATTAACACCTGATGATGTAAATGTTAACGGCAGTTTCTATTGTGAAATAACATTACCGATTGGTACTAGAAAAACACTGTCTATAAGCATAACTGATAATAATGACATTGCTAATTTAGAAGGCAGTTTCTTGGATGTCACTGGTGTCAATACAGTTCAATCATATGATGAAGGTTATGTACCAAACTGGGAAGAAACCCCAGCAGTTATTACCCCAGCGGTTTTAGATGGATTATTAAATGTAGATTTAAATAACTGCACACTGGTTTGGAAACGTAATAATAATGGAACGGAGACAGATTTAATAGAGGGTGAGAGTGTCTTAAACGGTATCCTAACAGTAAATAAAAATGTTATGTCTAAAGGACGTCCATATATAACATATATTTGCTATGTAACTTATAAAAATGCAACAAAAAAACTTAGTGTAACGTTTATGCTTAATATCGATGGCAAGGATGCATTAGTTCTTAAAATAGACAGTTCAAATGGCTATATATTTAAAAATAATGGTGTGTCTACTACGATGACAGTTCAAATATTTGTGGCTGGTGAAATAATAGATACGTCTCAAAAAATGTATAATTATTTTGGCGATAAAGCGAAGATACTTTGGGAAGTAAAACATATTAAGGAAACAGACTTTACAGCGTTAGATCCAGCTGATTCTAGATTAACGGACAATGGATTTATATTAACGCTAACATCAAATGATATAAATGAAAAGGCAACATTTAGATGCTTTTTAGATTTTTAGGAGGAAAAAATATATGGCAATAAAAGCAACAGTAGAGCAAGATGTAGTCGATATAACAGACGGCTATTCAATACATTTAAGTAATGATAATTATACGTTTCAGGGAACTACAACATCAGTAGAAGGAACTCAGTCATTAACTTGCAAAATAACCGCTATAAGAGGTTCAAATAAAATGGTGTGTTCAGTTGGGGATATTACAGCTCCAACGGGATTAAGTATAGTTTCAGATGGGAAAACACCAGAACCAACATTAACGATAACTGCAACAAGTGCATTAACTAAGAGCGGAAGTGTTATTATTCCAGTAAAGACAGAAGATGTTACAATTGAAAAAGTATTTAGCTGGTCGATAGCATTTAAAGGAAATAATGGTACAAGTGTTACAGTATCGAATACAAGCATAACATATCAAGTTGGTACTTCGGGAACGACTGCGCCAAACGGTTCATGGACAACCGCAATTCCTTCTGTTCCTTCAGGACAGTATTTATGGACAAAAACAGTAGTAACCTATAGTGATGGTAAATCTACTACAGCATACAGTGTGTCAAGAAATCCTACAAACGGTACAAATGGTACGAGTGTTACAGTTAAATCAACGGTTACAGAATACCAGGCAAGTAATTCCGGAACTACTGTACCAACTGGTTCATGGTCTAGTACACCAGTTGCTGGGAATCCCGGTCAATACGTATGGACTAGAACAACCGTAACCTATTCAGACAATAAAACAGCAGTATCGTATTCTATCTCAAGAAATGGCGCTAATGGTGCAGATTCGATCACTATGGCAATCAAATCTTCAAATGGAGTCATCTTTAAGAATACTGCTATCGCAACAACTTTAACAGCTCGTGTATTTAAGGGTGGGGTAGAAGTTACTGGCAGTGCATTAACTGCACTAGGAACGATTAAGTGGTACAAAGATGGTGGTTCAACAGCTGTAGCAACTGGTTCTAGTTTAACGATTAACGCTGGTGATGTTGATAATAAAGCGACTTATACAGCACAGTTAGAGGGATAGTTTATGGCTGTTAAAGCATATGCGCTTATAACATTAACAGACTGTTATGACGGTACGGATGGTACGGTTCATAGTGCTACTGCACCTAGTGATAAAACTAAGTTATGGTTTGATACAACTGATAATCTTCTAAAATACTGGAACGGTACTACATGGGAAGTGACTAATGATTTTGCTGGTAATATCAATGATATGAAGCAGAATATTACCACTGAATATACTTCTGCGATCAACCAGCTTAAAGAATCGCTGACTACACTGGTTGAAAAACTACAGACTACCACTACTGACAATTCAACTTTGATAGAGCAGTTATCATCACAGATTGTTCAAAATACTAGTTCTATATCACTGGTTACAAACAGTATTAAAAGTATTACCGACAATATAAGCGGTCTGGCTACGAAAGAAGAAATTTCACAGTGGGCTAGATTTCAGGATGGTGTATTAGAACTAGGTGCAAGCAATAGTCCCTTTGCTGTTAAGCTATCTAATACGGAATTAGGGTTTTATCAAAATGGAAGCAGGATTGCATATCTGTCAAATCAACAGCTTAACATTGAATATGCTATTGTAATGACTAAATTAAATATTGGTACATTCAGCTGGTCATATGATGCCACGGACGGGTTAACATTGACTTAGGAGGTGATTGAATGGCAACGTATGGAACAAGTAACAAATATATAAATTACAGTGTCAACAGTCAGGAATTAAGCTATGACATAAATTCAAATAGTTCAATTCTTAGAGTCTGGGTTGATGGATGGAGGACTAATACAGGGTATACAACAAGTGGATCTGGGACGGTGTACGCCCGTATAAATGGTGTTGTGTATAGTGCTGGTATCACTAGCTCTCAAAAGATTACATCAACACCGATTCGTTTGGGTACATGGGATGTTACTATTAGTCATGATGCTGACGGTTCAAAAGCTATAAGCGTTACTGGTTGGATAAGTCACAGTCAGTTCAGTTCAAGCGAGCAGGGTTATACACATACATTAACTACAATTCCAAGAGTGTCAGGAGTACGATGTGATGGTGGAACTTTTGGGAGTGCGTTAACTATTTATTTTGATAGAAAATCAGATAATTTTACTCACCATCTTTATTATAGTCTAAATGGTGGTCCTGAAACTGGTATAGGTGCTGACTACAGCACATCAGCTACGTGGACACCACCACTAAGTTTGTTAAATAGTGTAACAGGTGCGGACAGTACAACAATAATGTTTCGAGCATATACCTTTAATGGTGGAACGAACATAGGAAGCAGTACTTGTACTTGTACTGTTAAAATACCGACGAATATTGTTCCGACTTTTACAAGTATTACTGCAACACCGGTAAATCCATTTGGTTCACTCTATCTGCAAGGAAAATCCAGCATTAAATTAACAATTAACGGGGCATCAGGAGTATATGGAAGTACTATTAAAACTTACAGTATTAGTGGTGGAGATTACAGTTATAGTGGTGATAAAAATACATATACCACCGGTGTGGTTGATAAAAGCGGTGATATAACATTCACTGCAACGATTACTGACAGTCGAGGAAGAACAGCAAGTAAAACGGTTAAAGTCACGGTTACTGCGTATACACTGCCGACATTAACTTTTGAAACATACAGATGCGACAGTTCGGGAACTAAAGATATAATCAAGGGTACTTATATTTATGTTAAGCCTACATTTACTTATTGTGTTATAACTGGGAATGCAATAAAAACTAAAAGTATAAAAATCAACAATACAAGTAAATCAACTGCGTTTAACAGTGGACAAGGATATGTATTTAGTGGTTATGCGTTAAATACTACCCATGAAGTAGAAGTTTCCATTACTGATAATGTTGGAAATACAGTAACTGTAATTCACGATATAGATATTGGTAAAGTTATACTTAATATTCCCCCTCACAAAAACGGTGTCGGCTGGGGACGCTATTGCGATAAAGAAGGTGAATTTCAAATTGAGTATGACTTGAACATATTTGGAAAAATATTAAAAAATGGTGAAGAATTACCAGTATTTACGAAAAATGGAAATTATTCAGTCCCTCCAGCCCCTATTGAGAAAAAGGACATTTATTTTAAATACAGTACAGAAGAACAGTTTACGGGCGAATACTGGATAGATGGCAAAAAGATATATCAAAAATCTTACAATTTAGGTACTATTAATGCTTTTAAAAAAATAGAAAATATTGCAAATTTTGATAGAAATATAAGATATGAATTTTCAATGAGAGCTAACGATAAAATAAGTGGTATGAATGGAAATTCAAGTACTGATTTATTTGTCACTACGGGTGGTGACGTTTACATAAATACCAATGGAAATACTAGATACGATGTAGTATTAACATTGTGGTACACAAAAAATTAAAGATTAAAGGACGGCATGAAATTATGATTAAAACACATGAATTAGACGTTACGGCAAGTAAATTTAGTGAACTTTTGGAATCAAATTACAAAATTATAAAACAAAATGATTACGAGCAGAACGATTATATTTTATTTAGAGAAATCGAAACTGTCGAAGAAGAAGTCAATTATACTTCGAAATCACAGTTAACGCAGATTAAACAGATTATTAATGATGAAGGTATCAAGGAAGGCTATGTATTAGCTGTACTTAATAAAATTTAAGGAGGAAACTGTTATGAAGATTAATTGGAAAGTAAGAATTGCTAACAAACAATTTTGGCTGAGTGTTATTCCAGCAGTATTGTTAGTTATTCAGGCAGTGGGGGCGGTATTTGGCTATACACTAGATTTTGGCGATTTAGGTAATAAGTTATTAGCTGTAGTAAATGCCGTATTTGCATTACTTGTTATTTTGGGAGTTGTTGTTGATCCTACAACTCAAGGGGTTAGTGATTCCGAACGTGCTCAACAATATGACAAACCAGTTAAGTAGGTGATTGTATGAGCGATGTAGTAGTTACCGCTATTATAAGTGGTTTGTGCGTTGCTATCCCATCAGTAATAGCAACGATGAGCAGTAATAACAAATCAAATGCGTTGATGAATTATAGAATTGATGAATTGACTAAGGAGGTCGAAAAACATAATTCTGTAGTCGAACGTATGGCTGTTGTAGAAAACAGCCTAAAATCAGCACATCATCGTATTGATGAATTAAAAAAGTAATGAGCCTTGAGCCTACTTTTAAATAAGGAGGTTTTTATTTATGTCAAAAACAGCAAATGAATTAGTAAATTTCGCAAAATCTAAATTAGGTACTAACTATGTATACGGGATGAAAGGAGCTGTATTAACAGATTCTAAATTAAGATCGTTAGCTAACAGCTATCCAAAATATCTTACATATAATAAGGAAAAAGGAAAAATCGGAACAGTGTGTACTGACTGTAGCGGACTTATTAGCTGGTGCACTGGTAAAGTAAGAGGATCTAGTCAATACAAAGGAACTGCTACACGCATTGAACCTATAAGCAATATAAGCGGTGCAGTAGCTGGTTGTGCTTTATGGCAACAAGGACATATTGGTATTTATATCGGAAATGGAGAATGTATCGAAGCTCGTGGAAGTGCATATGGTACAGTTAAAACAAAAGTAGCAAACAGAAAATTCACACATATATTATGGTTATGTGATATTGATTATGATAATTCTGTTCAGGTTCCACAAGAGCCTAGTGGGGATAGTTATAAAGTTAAAGTCGATACGCCAAGTGGTGTAAACTGTCGTAATGCTCCAAACGGTGCAAAGGTTAAGGCTTATGCCAACGGTACGGAATTGACTATTACACAAGAACAAAATGGTTGGGGATTTACTGGCGAAGGCTGGGTATCTCTACAATATTGCAAAGTTCAAGATAGTGTAGCACAAAATTTAGGGACTTATGAAGTAACCGCCAGTGATTTAAGCGTTCGTACTGGTCCGGGAGAAAACTTTAGAAGAAAAACATATAATGAATTAACTGAAGATGCAAAAAAACATGATTATGATAAAGACGGATGTATCAACGAAGGTACAAGAGTAACTGTTAAAGAATGGTCGAACGGATGGGCTAGAATTCCTAGTGGCTGGGTGTCTGGAAAATACTTAAGAAAGGTGTAAAGTAGTAATGGTTAAGGTTAAAGTAGTTAGAGGAGCTGTAGATATAGACGGGGATAAACTCCCGTTCTATCTATGGGGTGAATATTTTACTGTAATTGAAGAAATGCCAACATATAGCATCATAATGACTGGTAATAGAACATTTAAATTTAAAAATGAATTTATTATAAAGGAAGGTAAATAGCATGGTAAAAGTAATAGCGGATGCATTAAATGTTAGAAGTGAAAATCGAGTTAATGAAAGAAATGTAATTGGTATTGTCTATAAAGGTGATGAATTAGAAGTAATTAAACAAGGACCGAAGTGGACAGAGATAAAATACAAAGATAAAAAGGCATATGTAATGAATGAATTTATTGAAAAAATCTAGATCTAACGGTCTAGATTTTTTTAGTAGCTTGATGTGTGTTGGATTATACGCTTTTGTTTTTCTATATCGTGTTTGCAGTCTATAATCTGTTGTTCTTTATCAGGGTTGTTTGAAAATTCTAAAAAATTTAATTTTTCTTCAAGTACAGAAAGTCTGCGTTTTGCTTCTTGCATTTTCTTATCTTTTAAGTTCATAAATTACACCTCATTAATAATTTAATAACTTTTTTTGAAAAAATTCAAGAAATAAAAAAAGTAATTTGCATACATAAGAAGTAAATAATAATAGGAGGTGAAAAAAATGGAGTTAAATATATATAATTTATCCAAAGTTTATAATCCACATTTTTATAATCTTATGGATATTTATGTTACATATGTATGTCAAAACATAGACCTATCAGGACTATAGTGGTATAATCAAAAAGAACACATTTTACTCGTGGGGAGGGAAGCGTGTTCTTTTTGATAATTTTGATAATTAGTAACAAACTAGTAACAAACAGCTCAAAACCCTTATTATATCGTGATATTTTTTTCAAGAGTTGAAAAAAATTTTGTAATATCTGAATAATCAGTTAAAATGTACATGACATAAACAAGGAGGTATTATATGAGTTTTCCAAAAGGATTTTTATGGGGTGGTGCAACTGCTGCTAACCAATTAGAAGGTGGTTGGAACGAAGGTGGAAAAGGAATTTCATGCCCTGACATTTGTACTGGTGGAAGCCATACTCAAAGTAAAAGAATTACACCAACATTAGAAGAAGGGACTTTCTATCCATCACATATGGCAATTGATCATTATCATCGTTTCAAAGAAGATATTGCTTTATTTGCTAAAATGGGATTTAAAGTATATCGTTTTTCAATTGCTTGGACAAGAATTTTTCCTAATGGTGACGAAACAACACCAAATGAAGAAGGATTAAAATTTTATGAAGATTTAATTGATGAATGCTTAAAATATAATATTGAACCATTGATCACAATCTCACATTATGAAGTACCGTTTGGTTTAACAAAGAAATGCAATGCTTGGGCATCACGAGAAATGATTGACTATTACATGAATTATTGTAAAACTATTTTTGAACGCTATAAAGGTAAAGTAAAATATTGGTTAACTTTTAATGAAATTAATAGCGCAACGATGCCAATGGGAGCTTTTTTATCACAAGGAATTTTAAATGAACAAGAAAAAAGCACTGATTTTACAAATCAGGTTGATGATCCCCAATTACGTTTTCAAGGATTGCATCATCAATTTATTGCTAGTGCTAAAGCAGTTCAATTAGCCCATGAAATTGATCCTGATTATAAAGTTGGTAATATGATGATTTATGCAACATCATATCCATTAACTTGTGATCCTGATGATATCATTAAAAATCAACAACAAAATCATATCATGAACTATTTCTGTAGTGATGTTCAATGCCGTGGATATTATCCAACATACATGAAGCGTTATTTTAAAGAAAATAATATTGAAGTAACGATGGAGCCTGGGGATGAAGAAATATTAAAAGCTGGACCAGTTGATTTCTATACATTCTCATACTATATGTCAGTATGTCAAACAGCCGATCCAACTAAAGGGGCTGGTGAAGGTAATATTTTAGGCGGTGTAGCAAATCCATATTTAAAAGCATCTGATTGGGGATGGCAAATTGATCCTAAAGGATTACGTTATTCACTAAATGAAATCTATGATCGTTATCAAATTCCAGTAATGGTAGTTGAAAATGGTCTAGGAGCATATGATGAAATCGAAGCAGATGGTTCAATTAATGATGATTACCGGATTGATTATTTGAGAAGTCACATTGAACAAATGCATGAAGCAATTCTAGATGGTGTGGATTTAATTGGTTATACACCATGGGGATGTATTGATTTGGTATCTGCATCAACAGGAGAATATGCTAAGCGTTATGGTTTCATTTATGTTGAAAGATATGATGATGGAACAGGTGATTTTTCAAGAAGAGAGAAAAAATCATTTAATTGGTATAAAAAAGTTATTGAAACTAATGGTGAAGATTTGGGATAATAGATGTGCATAGCACATCTATTATTTTTATGGAGGAAAAATGAAAACTAAAGGATATTTTTTAACAATTTTATCAGCAGTTATTTTTGGCTTTACCCCGATTCTTGCTAAAATAACTTATTCAATGGGGAGCAATGGAATTACAATGGCCTTTTTTCGACATTTATTTGTAATACCAATCTTATTTTTAATTATGAAATGCCAAAGATTGCCTTATAAAATAACTTTACATCAGTTAAAGAATATTTGTTTAGTAGGAATTATTGGTAATGCTTTGACTGTAGCGGCACTATATACTTCATACAGTTTTATTCAAGTTGGGAGTGCTACGGTACTTCATTTTCTTTACCCGATGTTTGTTTCATTAATATGTTTCTTTTATTATAAAGAGAGATTATCTAAAGCTGTTAAAATATGTTTAGGAACAGCTAGTTTTGGAATTTTATTTTTTATCGAATTGGGTGGTTCATCTTTTTTAGGACTATTTTTGGCTCTGTTTTCAGGTATAACATTTGCTTATTATATGGTAGGTATTGAAAAGTTAGGATTACAGTCTTTGAATCCTTATGTATTAAATTTCTATTTTGCAATCGTTATTTCAATCTCATTATTAATGATTGGACTGATCAGTGGTCAGCTTGAACTGATTTTACCAGTTGAAGCATATGGCTATTCTTTCTTGATTGCAGTTTTAACATCAATCGTTGGAATTATCTGTTTACAACAGGGGGTTAGATATTTAGGTGCAGCTACAGCGTCAATCTTAAGTATGTTTGAACCGGTAACAAGTGTTATTTTTGGGATTATTATTCTCCATGAACAGTTAACAATCGTTAAATTAATTGGATGTTTCATTATTTTAAGTGCAATTACTGGTCTGATTGTTTTTAACGGGAAGCAAACTGAATAATTTTTAAGTAGGAGGAAAACTTCTGCTTTTTTATTTATGTTTAAAAAAACAAGTAATAATAATTATATATGGTGTTTAAACGAGTTGTTTGTGATAAAATTATAAATAGGAAAAGTTACGCAGGGGGATTTTTTAATCGTCCCTATTTTTGTTTAGAAAGGAGCACTTTATGGAAGACATAATTATTATTGGAGCGGGAGTAACGGGCTGTGCGATTGCTCGTGAATTGTCTCGAGATCAACGCAAAATTCTTGTTCTTGAAAAAGGTAGTGATGTTTGTGTAGGTACATCTAAAGCCAATTCTGGAATTGTTCATGCTGGTCACGATGCTAAACCCGGAACCTTGAAAGCAAAATTAAATTTAGAAGGGAATTTAATGATGCCGCAGTTAGCTAAAGATTTAGATATTCCCTTTGTCCAAAATGGTTCATTAGTATTATGTTTTGATGAAAGTCAATTTGAAGCTTTGGAAGAATTATACCAGCAAGGCTTAATAAACAGGGTAAAAGGATTGAAAGTTTTAGATACTAAAGAATTACTTGAGATGGAACCAAATTTAAATCCTAATGTTTTAAAAGGTCTTTATGCTCCAACTGGTGGCATTATTTGCCCTTTTGATCTTGTTTTGGCATTAGCCGAAAATGCTTATGCTAATGGTGTGAAATTTAAATTTACTCAAGAAGTTGTGGGAATTGAAAAAAATATTGATCATTATATTGTTAAAACTATGGATAAGTGTTATCAAAGTAAGATCGTTATTAATGCTGCGGGAGTTAATTGTGATTTGATTCATAACCTAATTTGCAATGAGAAAATGAAAATAGTTCCGCGTAAAGGGCAATATGTTTTATTTGATAAAACCGTTGGCTCAATGGTAAGCAAAACGATTTTTCAATTACCGACTAAGTTAGGAAAAGGGGTATTGGTTACTCCAACTGTACATGGTAATTTAATGATTGGTCCTGATGCAATTGATTGTAATCGTGAAGAGATCAATACAACGATAGAAGGACAAAAGGATATTGTTGATCGCGCATCTTTAAGCATTAAGCAGGTTCCTTATGCAAATCAAATAACTTCTTTTGCTGGATTAAGGGCTCATAATACAACAGGAGATTTTATAATTAAAGAGGATCTAGATAATCCAGGATATTTTGATGTGGCGGGAATTGAATCACCGGGATTAACAAGTGCTCCAGCGATTGGCAAATATGTTTATGATTTAGTTGGCGAAAAGTATCCTGCAAAAGCTAAAGAAAATTTTATTAAATATCGCAAAGGAATTACTAAGGTGATGGAATTGCCACTTGAAAAACGTAACCAATTGATTGCAAAGAATCCATTGTATGGCCAAATAGTATGTTTTTGTGAAAATGTTAGTGCTGGAGAAATAATTGAAGCAATAAATCGTCCACTATCCCCAACTACGATCGATGGATTAAAAAGACGAATTCGTGTCGGGATGGGAAAATGTCAATCCGGTTTTTGTTTAAATAAATCAATGAAATTATTAAGTCAGGAATTAAATAAGGATATTTTTACTATTACTAAAAATGGTAAACATTCAACCTATTTGGTGGGATTAAATAAGGAGGTCAATCATGAATAAAGATTTAGTGATTATTGGTGGTGGACCGGCGGGAATGGCCGCTGCTTTAGGGGCATATGAAGCAGGTGTAAAAGATTTAATTATTATTGAGCGTGATGAGTGTTTAGGGGGAATCTTAAATCAATGTATTCATAATGGTTTTGGTTTACATACATTTAATGAGGAATTAACTGGTCCGGAATATGCTGAACGTTATCGACGTCAAATAGATGAATTAAAAATACCCTATCTATTAAATACAGTAGTAATTGACTTGAATGACAAGGTTATAACTGCGATGAATGGAACAAGTGGGACATTTATGATTCATGCTAAGGCAATAATTTTAGCTATGGGATGTCGTGAACGGAGTCGTGGGGCATTAAATATTCCTGGTTACCGTCCAAGTGGTATTTATAGTGCTGGGACAGCGCAATATTTTGTTAATATTGATGGCTATATGCCGGGGAAAGAAGTAGTAATTCTTGGTTCAGGAGATATTGGCTTAATAATGGCACGAAGAATGACACTTGAAGGTGCAAATGTAAAGATGGTTATCGAACTAATGCCGTATTCTAGTGGGTTGAAACGTAATATTGTTCAATGTTTAGATGATTATAATATTCCTTTAAAGTTGTCACATACAATTATTGATATTGAAGGAAAGGAACGACTTGAGGCTGTTATTGTTGCAAAGGTGGATGAAAATCTTAACGTAATAGAAGGCAGTCAGGAACGCGTTTGTTGTGATACATTATTACTCTCGGTAGGGTTGATTCCTGCTAATGAAATTAGTACTAAAGCTAATGTTATGCTTTCAAGTTTAACTAAGGGAGCGATTGTTGATGATTATTTGCAGACAAATCAACCGGGGATATTTGCCTGTGGTAATGTTCTGCATGTTCATGATTTAGTTGATTATGTATCTAATGAGGCAAAGCTGGCGGGAATAAATGCGGCTAAATATTTGCGAGACCATCTTGTTTTGTGTCAAACTATTACGATTTCATATGAATGTGGTATTCGCTATGTAGTTCCTTCAGTAATTCATCCTAATAATGACGATAATGTTATTGTTCGTTTTAGAGTTAATAAGGTTTATCAAAATAAATATCTATCATTGTATCTAGATGGTGATAGGAAGATTCATCAACGTAAATTAGTACTTGCACCTGGTGAAATGGAACAAATTGTAATAAAAAAAGACTGGTTAAACGAACATATTAAAAAAATCTTAATTACATTGGAGGATGAATGATATGGAAGTGATTAAACTGACTTGTATAAATTGTCCGTTAGGGTGTGCTTTAGAAGTTCGGTATATTGATGAGGAATATGTGGTTACAGGTAATCGTTGTATCCGTGGTAAAAAATATGCACTAGCAGAAATTTCTAATCCTACTAGAATTCTAACAACGACAATTAGAGTGAAAAATAGTCCTTATATGTTAAGTGTTAAGAGTAATGGGGGAATTGCCAAAGATAAAATTTTTGAATGTATACAGATACTAAAGGAAATCGAAGTACAAGCCCCAATTAGTATGAATGAAATAATTGTTGCTAATATTTTAGATAGTGGGATAGATATTGTTGCAACAAAATCGATTGGAGGAGATGAGCTTTATGGCTAAATATGTAATGGCTTTAGACCAAGGAACGACTAGTTCACGTTGTATTTTATTTGATCAAAAAGGAAATATAAGTGCGATGGCTCAACGTGAGTTTAAACAAATTTTTCCTCAACCAGGCTGGGTAGAACATAATCCTATGGAAATTTGGTCTTCACAATTAGCAGTAGCCAGTGAAGCAATGGCATTGAATAATACTAAAGCTGACGAAATTGCAGGAATAGGAATAACTAATCAGCGAGAAACTACAATTGTTTGGAATAAAGATACTGGGGAGCCTATTTATAATGCGATTGTTTGGCAATGTCGAAGAACTGCAGCAATGATTGAGCAGTTAAAAAAAGATGGTTTAGAAGAAATGGTTATTGCTAAGACTGGTTTAATTCCTGACGCATATTTTTCGGCTTCGAAAATTGCTTGGATCCTAGAAAATGTCGATGGCGCTCGAGAATTAGCCAATCAAAATAAATTACTATTTGGTACTGTTGATACTTGGCTGATTTATAATTTAACAGGTGGTAAAATTCATGTCACTGATTATACAAATGCTTCAAGAACTATGTTGTTTGATATCCACCAGCTGTGCTGGGATGATGAATTATTAGCATATTTCAAAATACCTAAGAGTATGTTGCCTGAAGTTAAACCATCAAGTTGCGTTTATGGATATACAAAAGAAGGAATTTTGGGTGGACATATTCCTGTTTCGGGTGCTGCTGGAGATCAGCAGGCAGCTTTATTTGGACAATGTTGTTATGAACCGGGCGAAGCTAAAAATACTTATGGAACAGGGTGTTTTTTGCTAATGAACACTGGTAATGAAATATATCATTCTAAAAACGGATTGATTACAACGATTGCAGCAAGTGATAACAATGAAGTTAGTTATGCTTTAGAGGGCAGTGTTTTTGTTGGCGGAGCAGTAATGCAATGGTTGCGTGATGGCCTTAGAATGTTAAAAAGTACACCTCAGTCAAGCGATTATGCTAATCGAGTTGAAGATACTAATGGTGTCTATTTAGTGCCGGCCTTTACAGGAATGGGTGCTCCATATTGGGATCCTTATGCTCAAGGAACTATTGTTGGACTGACAAGAGGTTGCAGTAAAGAACATTTTATTAGAGCAGCTTTAGAATCTATTGCATATCAAACTAATGATGTTTTAAAAGCAATGCAAGAAGATACTGGGATTGAGTTGAGATGTTTAAAAGTAGATGGTGGGGCAAGTCAAAATGATTTTCTAATGCAATTTCAAAGTGATATATCAAATTGTAAAGTTCATCGTCCACAGGTTGTAGAAACGACAGCATTAGGAGCAGCATATTTGGCAGGTTTAGCAACAGGTTTTTGGGCTAGTAAAGAGGAGATAAAGAATAATTGGAAATTAAATTATGAATTTGTTCCAAGGATCAACAAATCTAGACGTGAAAAAAGTCTGGAAGGATGGGCTAAGGCTGTACGTTTTGCGTTAATGTGGAAAGATGCTTAGGAGAGCAAGGCTCTCTTTTTTATTTTAGTAGTTATAGTTTCCTAATTTTTTGGTGCATATCAGTTGTAAATAAATACAAATGATGGGTATGATAATAATATAAAAAATAAGGAGACTGAAAAAATGAGTAAAATTATTGTTATTGGGGCAAATCATGCAGGAACAGCTGCGATTAATACGATTCTAGATAACTATGAAGATGACGTAGTTGTTTTTGATGGAAACAGCAATATTAGTTTTTTAGGGTGTGGAATGGCATTATGGATCGGAAAACAAATTGATGGACCAGAAGGACTATTTTATTCAAGTAAAGAATTATTGGAAGAAAAAGGTGCAATTATATACATGGAAACGATAGTGGAACATGTTGACTATGAAAAAAAGATTGTCTATGCAAAAGGTAAGGACGGTAAAGAGTATCAAGAAAGTTATGATAAATTAATTTTAGCATGTGGATCTTTACCAATGCGTCCAACGATTCCTGGTAGTGATTTAGAAAATGTTCAAATGGTAAAATTATATCAAAATGCTCAAGATGTAATTGAAAAATTAAATAATCCTGAGTTAAAAAACATTGTAGTAGTTGGTGGTGGCTATATTGGTGTAGAACTGGCTGAGGCATTTAGACGTTGTGATAAAGAGGTTACTTTAATTGATTGTGCTGATACTTGCCTTGGAGCGTATTATGACCATTCATTTACTGATTTAATGAATCAAAATTTAACAGAACATGGAATTAAATTGGCATTCAATCAATCTGTTTTAGAAATTAAGGGTAATCAAAAAGTTGAATCAGTTGTAACAGATAAAGGTGAATATGCTGCAGATATGGTTATTTTAGCGGTTGGCTTTAAACCTAATAATGAGTTAGGAAAAGATGTACTTAAACTATATTCTAACGGGGCATATTTAGTAAACAAAAAACAAGAAACATCATTAAAAGATGTGTATGCAATTGGCGATTGTGCGACTGTTTATGATAATACGATTGATGATGTTAACTATATCGCATTGGCAACAAATGCAGTTCGTTCGGGAATTGTTGCTGCTCATAATGTTTGTGGTCAACCACTAGAAAGTATTGGAGTTCAAGGCTCAAATGGAATTTGTATCTATGATTTAAAGATGGTATCAACGGGGTTAACTTTATCAAAAGCAAAAAAATTAGGTTTTAAGGCTACTTCAGTATCATATCGTGATCTTCAAAAACCGGCATTTATAAAAGAAAATCAAGAAGTAATGATAGAAATTGTTTATGATGAAGAAACAAGGCGGATTTTAGGGTGTCAAATGGCATCAAAATATGATATTTCGATGGGAATTCATATGTTCTCATTAGCGATTCAAGAGCATTTGACAATTGATAAATTGGCATTGCTTGATATCTTCTTCTTGCCACATTTTAATCAACCTTATAATTATATAACAATGGCTGGATTAACTGCTAAATAGAAATAACAAAAATACATTTCAATGATTTGCATCAAAAGCAATTTTTGGATGTATTTTTATTGTGCTGAAGTATCTATGTTAATCAATATTATGAGGTATAGAAAATGAATAATATTGTTGATAAATAGAGAATACTTGTTTGTAATTATAAAATTTCATTTATATTTGATTAAATGTATATTTCTAAATAGATATATACATTTTTTTATTCTCTAAGTATTATTTTCTTATAAGGAGGAATGTGAATGAATAAATACGCTTATATCCGTGTATCAACCAAAGATCAAAATATTGATAGACAAAAATTTGCGATGAAAGAAATTGGATTAGGTACTAGACAAATGTTCATCGATATACAATCTGGTAAGGATTTTAATCGAAAAGGTTATAAGAAATTGGTGAAAAAACTAAAAAAAGGTGATGAACTTTATATTAAATCTATTGATCGATTAGGACGTGATTATGATGAAATTATTGAACAATGGCGATATTTGGTAAAGAAGAAAGAAGTGGAGATAATTGTGTTAGATTTTCCACTTTTAGATACTAGAAATCAAGTTAATGGTATTACAGGAAAATTCATTGCTGATTTAGTATTGCAGGTATTGTCGTATGTCGCACAAATAGAAAGAGAAAATACAAAACAAAGACAAGCAGAAGGGATTAAGGCTGCAAAAGAAAAAGGGGTCAGATTTGGACGCCCTCAATTACCTTATCCAGAAAATTTTGAAGAGATTTATTTGTGTTATAAGGAAAAACAGATAAGCAAAAGAGAGTGTGCAAGACGGTTAAGTACCAATCATACGACATTTTCTAATTGGGTAAATCGGTATGAATTAAAAAAAGAATAGAAAAATAGAAGTATTTGTAAAATAAGGTAGATTTTTTTATCCATGATTGACAAACATGGTAGACTTTTATTTCCGTGTATTATTTCCAATAATTATGCTAGAAACACATAAAAATATAACTGTATTTTTCTATTAATTATTATATATAAAGTGGAAAATAATGTCTACTTTATTTTCCATCGGAAAGATAGCTGTACTTTTCTGGATTTTGAAACTAACCTAACATCGGTTAAGTTAGAAAGGAAGGAGGAAAACGAGGTGCAGTTGAAGGTTTCTACTGATTATGCAATACGAATAGTTCTATATATCGCTATAAAAAAGGATATTGTCCAGTCGAAAGAATTATCAGAAACACTTGGGATTCCCCAAAGTACAGTATTTAAAATCGGGAAGAAACTAAGTGATAATGAAATAATTAGCATTGCTACAGGGATACAGGGAGGATTTAAATTAAAAAAACACCCAAAGGATATAAGTATTTTTAGCATTATAGATATATTTGAGCCAACGATAAGAATTAACAGTTGTCTTGAGGAAGATAAATATTGTAGCAGATTTGCTACAGAAACTTGCCCTGTTCGAAAAGTTTATTGTACAATGCAAAAACATTTTGAAGAATATTTAAAGAAAATAAAAATTTTAGATTTGATTTAAAATAAGGAGAAACTGAATGTTGTATTTAAAAAGAATATTAATAGTTGGATTATCTTTTGTAGTAGGACTTATAAATATTATTGGAAATAATTATACAGTATTTGCTTTAGAAAAGAATACGCTGGTTCATCAGAATGTTATGTCAATGATACAGTCTCAACGTGGGGGACTATTTGACCCGATTTATACAGAGAGTTTAGAGGATAATTGGCAAGGTGATTATATCTACTATGGAGAAGATACGGATGGTTCAGCATTGAAATGGCAACTCCTAGATTCAGATAATAAAGATTTTAGTAAGAATGCAAATAGTACTATGTTTTTGTTCTCTGATAAGACTATTGGAACTAGTTTTTGGTATCGTGAAAATGATTATGGTTTTGATTATAGTAATGTAAAGCCAGGGGAAACTCCTATATATTGGCAAAAAGGCTATGAATGGGACAAAAGTGATTTAAAGACTAATATGGAAGATGAAATGAAAAATAAGTTTTCGTCAATTGAAAATGAGGGTATTATTTTTTCTTCAAAAAGTAGTGAAGATGCACAAAATGTAGCGGTTGGTTTGGAAAAATTAGGTACTACAGAAATGACTGCTAGTAAATGGTTTCCTTTAAGTATACAAGAGCTTACCAATAAGTGTTATGGTTTTAGCAGTGTTCCATTTAATAGAAATCAAGCACCTCTTGGATTACATACTGGAGATAAAAGTCGTGTTAGTTCTGATGATAAAAATTATTTAATACGTTCATATGAGGAACATTGGACAAAGCCAATGGAAAATGGAATGCGGTATCATCCTGTATTTGTGTTAAATAGTAACAGTGTATATGGTGCAAATTGTGCTGGAGGATTAAATTATGGAAATATGTACACAGTACAAAGTATGCGTCCAGCAATGAACATAGACACTTCTAAAGTTATGCTGGTTAAAAGTCATAATCAAAAAGAGATTATTGGTATTAAAGCAGTCAACGATAGTAAGACAAATGAGTTTAAATTAACATTACTTGATGATAAACAAAAATTAAATATAGAAAATATTAAGACCGAACGTGATAAGATAACTTTTGATTTTGAAGCAATAGGAAACGGAAAATACTTGAGTGTTGTAGTTCAAGATGAAAATAATAATGTTATGTATTATGGGAATATAAAAGATAATCTAGACAAAGTAAATGCAGGAACAATGACGATTGATTTAAATCAAATTGGATTGAATTCTAAATCATTTAGTTCAGGAGAATATAAATTATCGATTTTTACAGAACAGTTGAATTTCGATAAAAAGACGGATTATTCAAGCAAATTTGTAGACGTAGAAGTTGTACAGAATAACGTACCACCCGCTGTTATTAATAAAGTACCAACAATTGTGGCAGAAGATAAAGTATTGACAGTGGGAGATACATTTGATCCACTGAAAGATGTGACAGCATATGATAATGAAGATGGAATAATCAAGTTAACGGAAGCAAATATTGCAGCAAATGATGTAAATACAAATAAGGAAGGAACATATAATGTAACTTATAAAGTAACAGATAAACAAGGTGCTTCATCAACTAAGACAATTACAATTGATGTAATAGAACGAATAGTTATACCAGAAAATAAACCAGTAGATAAGACAAATAATGATACAAATTCTTCTAATTCTAGTAAGGTGCCACAAACAGGTGATATTAATAATATAGGTGTCTTAGCGGTCATACTTATGATGTCAGGAAGTATCGTAATAGGATGTAACAGAAAGAAAAGTAAGGCTAATAGTCTAAGCGAAAAATAAAATATTAAAAAAATTAATATTTTTTAAATTAGCCATCTAGTATTAGCAAGATTTAAAAATACGCTAAATTGATAAATATTTATATTTATTAGATTAAAATTGATTTATCTCTATTATGATGTTCTAAAACTTATAAGGGTAGATATAGATTATTGATAATATAAAGACAGCCCCATTAAATGTAGTGAACCCTTCTAGTTGGTTGTGATGTGTACCCAGTTTTCTGGACACGTTTAAATTTAGTTTTAAAAAAATTATGTCATGGATGCTAATCTGTACAAAACAGGTGGCATTCATTTTGTTTTTTCTGTATTCTTTTATTGCAGTAGAAAACTCTTAAAATGAATTGTATTCATTTTCATACCCATAATAGACTTCATTTTTTAATTGGCCAAAGAAAGTTTCCATTACCGAATTATCATAACAGTTTCCTTTTCTAGACATTGATTGTATTATACTGTG
>OBUS01000043.1_pt1 | contig 157620 bp, 140 predicted proteins | sample 1475921 | NCBI WGS metagenome assembly OBUS01 (sample SAMEA2579948, study PRJEB22360) | human gut metagenome | reverse complement strand
TCATGGCCTTTATGGTCTAGTCGTCAGGGTGTTGCACTTGAATTGTAAACTGGGGTACCGAGAATCTTGACAGATTAGCGTCTAGAGCGATGTGCGAAGGAACGTTGACGCCATTGAAATGAAAGTTTGGCGGCGTCCCAATGGCATGAAGATCAATTCCTTGAGTCGTTTTCTGAGTGTTTTCGTTATTGGCCTGTGATTCTGATTCCACACTAGACACTATCGCAGCTTGCGGTTTTGAAATAGAATCTGCTCGTGCTTTAGATGCATCTCTGGCTTTTTTTTTAGACGCTGCTGCTAGTTTAGCTTTAGACGAATGTTCAGATTCAGTTTTCGTTTGGTGTTTGGAACTTGTCTCTTGCTTGGGACTATTATCCGCGGAGTTACTTTGACACCCCACAAGGCCGAGCACAACCAACATAGCAGAACAAATCCCCAATGTTCTTTTCATTTTGATACCTCCTTATATGGCTAGGTATTATCACATTTCAATACTCATAAATCCTTATAAAGGTACACTTGATTCTTCAAACATCACTTAAAGCTATCACGCAAAATCAACTCATTACTTGTAATTAGTTTGACAGGTTTGGAGATAGTGCCGTCAATAATACCTTGAAGCAACATGACACTTGTTGCTCCCATTTGTCGGGTTGCTAAGCGGATTGTGCTCAGGCTTGGCGTTATATAGTGGCTAACGTCTAGATCACCAAATCCAATAATACCAACACGCTCTGGTATAGCAATATTGTTTTCTTGCAGTGCTTTAATGGCACCAATCGCCATCGTGTCACTTTCAACAAAGAAGGCCGTGGGAAGTTCATCGCCCAACTTCGATATTGCGTCTTTCATTTGCTTATAGCCACTTTCAATGCTGAAATCGCCAGCGAGGACGGTGGAGTCAGCGCTATTTTTGTGTCTTGCCATAAAATTCTTAAAGGCGACGGTCCGCGGATCTTCTAGTCCGCGGTCTTTTGTTGAAGAGCCGGCTAGTAGTCCAATATGAGTGTGTCCATGTGCAAGAAAATAGGTCAAAATTTCTTCAACTGAATTTGTGTAGTCCGCAGTCACGCAACTAATACCGTGTTTAAGTGTGTCTTGATTAATAATGACAAGCGGTTTATCTAGTTCGGATAATTCTTGTAAATCCTCTTCTGAAAATCGACCAATTGCAATGACACCGATGATCTTTGAAGATTCGGGCAGTTCTTCATTAAAATAATGGCGGCTAACTTGATAACCACGACTTTTTAGGGCTAATTCAACACCCCAACGAATGGCACGAAAATAGAGATCGGTCATGCCGACTTCTTTTGTGTACCAATCTGTAATAGCAACTGTCCCAACGGTATCTTCAGGTTTAGGTGGCTGAATTTTATAATTCATGGATTGCGCAGTTGCCATAATGCGCTCACGCGTTTCAGGGCTGACAGACAAAGTTTTATCACCGCTCAAAACACGCGAAACAGTCGCACCTGAAACACCAGCAGCTTTTGCGATTTCTCTGATTGTCGCCAAAAAGCACACACCTTTCTTTACTGACGCTATGAAAATTTACTAAATATGTAGCGAGCAAACCACATACGCCCCTCCAATGAAAGTATACCGTAAGAAAGAAGAATTGTCCTGTTTTACTCATGCAGACACTGACGGGAAACCAAATAGTCTAGTTGACCTACCAGAAAAGATATTTTCCGTGAATTCACACGTTGCATGGAAAAAATACGAAGCAAGCTTTTTGTTTACGAAACGTGTTGATGTTTAGTAAACGATGGTGTATAAATATACTTGTTGAAAGCGCATCCAATTCTTCGTGTTCTGCGCTTGAAAATAAGACAAATGTTTTCACTTGGGGTTTAAAAGGAGGATGAATCAGATGGCGGCGGATCTTACGATGATCCAAATCATATTGCTGACACTATTAGCTGCAGCTTGTGGCATCGATCCATATATTTCAGGACTTCAGCTTAGCAAACCAGTCATTGCCGGGTTTTTGGCTGGTATTATCATGGGCGACATACAGACAGGTTTAGTGGTGGGATCAACACTTCAATTGATGGTTCTTGGTGTGGGAACGTTTGGCGGAGCGTCAATTCCAGACTTTGCGACAGGCGCCATTATTGGAACTGCGCTCGGTGTCGTGAGCGGCAAAGGGATCCAGTTTGCAATTGGTATTTCGGTGCCAGTCGGTTTACTGATGGTACAACTTGATGTGTTTGCCCGATTTTGTAATGTGTATTTCTTACATCGTGTTGATAAACATATTCAGAACAAGGAATTTTCAAAAATAAATCGAGAAGCATGGTTAAGCCTGCTTCCTATTGGTCTGTCGCGTGCGTTACCAGTTGGCATCTCATTGATCTTTGGGAACAGTGTTGTTAATGCCGTTTTAAAATATGCACCAGATTGGTTAATGGGTGGTCTAAAACTCGCCGGAGCGGTCTTGCCTGTTGTCGGGATCGCAATTTTGCTCCATTATCTGCCCGTTGGTAAGTTTGTGGCATTCTTAATTGCTGGATACCTGCTTGCTGCGTATCTCAAGATACCAATGATGGGGATTGCTTTATTCGGACTTGTTTGCGCATTAATTCATTTTAAGCAACTTAAGGAAAAACAAGCCATGATGAAGAATGTGACCAAGACTGCCATCGTCGCCGCTGAAGAAATAACCGAGGGGGAAATCGAAGATGATGAACTCTAGTGAGATTAGCCATTTCAAACATCAGACGCTGACAAAAGAGGACTTGCGCCGCGTCAATCTCCGCTACATGTTTGGGGGTCAGTTGGGATGGAATTATGAACGAATGATGAATGTCGCGTACGTTCATGCAATCCTCCCCGCCATGATAAAGATGTACGGAGAAGATTCTGATGTTCTGCGGGATATGTTGCAGATGGAAATGCAGTTCTATAATACAAGCCCGTTTCTGTCAGCCATCATTACTGGGATGGATCTTTCGCTCCAAAATGAGAGTGGTACAAAGTCAAAAGAAGCAGTCGCTGCGATTAAGACGGGTCTCATGGGACCCTTTGCGGCTGTCGGCGATTCCCTTTTTGGGGCAGTTATTCCAACCATATTAGGTTCCTTAGCCGCCTACATGGGTATGAAGGGAAATCCTATAGGCGTCATCATCTGGCTATTGTGTGCGGTCATCATTTTGGGGCTGAGGTATTTCGAACTACCTATTGCCTATCGTGAAGGCAAGAAACTTGTTAGCAATGTTGGTAATTTGTTAAATAATTTGACTGATGCTGCTACGCTTTTAGGCGTTTTCGTGATTGGCGGGCTTATTCCGACAGTTGTGAATGTCATTGTGCCGTTCAAACTGACAATCGGCAAGAAATCACTAGCAATTCAGGCAGATATGCTTGATCAAGTTCTACCTGCGCTTGTTCCCATTGCATTGGTAGCACTAGCTTATTGGCTACTTGGTCGTAAAAAGATGAATTCAACTCGTGTGATTTGGGTTTTCTTGATTGGGTCCATTGTCTTATATAGTTTGAAGCTGTTGGCAGTTGGATAACCAGACGAAGGAGGTGTTGAAAATATGGCACAAGTAAAACAGCCAAACGTTATCCTAATGGTCGTTGATCAAATGCGAGCAGATGCGCTGTCTTTTAACGATGTGCATCATTTTGCTAGCACCCCGACGTTAGATATGATGGCGAGTGAAGGCTATAATTTCGAAAATGCCTATTCACCAGTACCAAGTTGTGTTCCTGCACGAGCAGCGTTGTTGACGGGTTTAGATCAACAAAATAGTGGCCGTGTGGGGTATGAAGACGAGGTGCCGTGGAATTTCCCAAACACATTACCCCAGACTTTTCGTGACATGGGTTATCAGACCGAAAGCATTGGGAAAATGCACGTTTTCCCTTCACGGAGGCGGCTAGGATATGATCATGTCCTTCTCCATGATGGCTATCTTCACGCGGATCGTAAGTATGACAAACCGTATGGAACACAGTTTGAGTATGCGGATGATTATCTGGAGTTTTTGAAATCAAAGTTGGGTAACGATGCAGACATTATTGATGATGGTGTCAATTGCAATTCATGGGAAGCAAGACCGTGGCCATATGCAGAAAATCTCCACCCGACAAATTGGGTAGTTAGTGAATCAATTAAGTTTCTACAAAAGCGTGATCCAACCGTTCCATTTTTCTTGAAGATGTCTTTTGAAAAACCACACGCGCCGCTTGATCCACCCAAGTATTATTTTGATATGTACATGGATCGGCTCCCAGAAAGGCTTGATCTACACATTGGTAACTGGGAATCTCTTTCTGATAAAGTTCCAAGTATTTATGCGCTTCGTGGAAAACTGAAAGCAGATGATGAACGTCGGATGGTTGCTGCTTACCTTGGATTGGTGACACATATTGATCACCAAATCAGCCGATTTCTGACGGCCTTAAAAGAGTTCCGGCACGACAAGGACACCATCATCTGGTTTGTTTCCGATCATGGAGATCAGTTAGGAGAACACTATCTCTTTCGAAAGGCCTATCCATATCAAGGCAGCATTCACATACCTTCGTTCATTTATGATCCAGGCAACCTAATTGCTGCGCACGAACACAAGATAAAACAGCTTGTAAAGATTCAAGATATATTTCCTTCACTTGCTGATCTGGCTTTAGGAAAGAAGGTAAAAACTGACGGTAGGAGCGTTCGACAACTACTTTTTGGCGATTATGAAGGTTGGCGAACCGAATTCCACGGTGAACATAGCTTAGGAGAAGATTCTAGTCAATATATCCTAACTGACAAGTGGAAATTTATCTGGTTCTCTGTTCGCGATGAGTACCAATTGTTTGACATGGAAAAAGATCCTCATGAAATGAAAAACTTAATCAATAACAGTAAATATAGTCCGGTAATTAGGGAACTCAAACAAAAACTGATTAGCTATCTATTCAATCGTGAAGAGCGTTTTGTTAAAGAGGGTAGGCTAAAACCAGTTTCGGTTGAAAATATTAAATCAACGCTTAACAGTCCGTTAGCAGGAAAGGATGGGCTTAATGAGATTTAAGGAAATCAAAGGCGGCTCATTCCAGATGGGAACAGATGATCATATTGGCTTTGATGAAGACTATGAAGGACCACCCACGATTGTTCGCGTGCCGAGCTTTTCTATGGCTGACACACCTGTGACAAACGCAGACTTCGATGACTTTATTGCCGCAACTGCTTATCAAACAGTTGCCGAACGATTAGGAAGTTCTTTTGTTTTTGAATTACTGATACCGGAGGAGGAACGCGTAACATACCAGCATGTTGCTGGTGCACCCTGGTGGCTTTTGGTGCCAGGGGCAGATTGGCAACATCCTTACGGGGCAGAAAGTTCAAATATAGATCTCGACAATCATCCAGTCGTTCATGTTGCGCTTGAGGATGCACTCGCTTATTGTCAGTGGTCACATAGTCAACTGCCCACAGAAGCTCAGTGGGAATATGCGGCTGGCGCAGGAACAGCGACAACTTATCCGTGGGGAGAATCGCTGGTTGATGAACATGGTTTTCATGCGAATACTTGGCAAGGAGATTTTCCAAACGATAATACAGCGGAAGATGGATTTGTTGGTACTGCCCCAGTTAAGTCGTATGAGCCCAATAGCAATGGTCTATATCAGATGATCGGTAATGTTTGGGAGTGGTGTCGAAATCCACGATATACATTATTAGATGATTTCAACGCGGAGCAATTTAAACTGGGAAAAGTTCCTGCAGCAGGTGAGTATGCTATCCGCGGGGGTTCTTTCCTGTGCCATTGTTCATACTGCAATCGATATCGGACTGCCGCCAGGAACGGTGTCGATTTACAGTCAACCAGTAGTCATTTGAGTTTTCGTTGCATTAAAGAAGTTAGCAGTTGATCATGAAAGTGATTTTATATGTGGTCGTCATTTTGTTGGCCAACACGATTGGCGCTATATCTGGCATGGGCGGTGGCGTTATCATTAAGCCTGCTCTTCAAATTTTCAATTGGGATTCAGTTTTGACAATCAACTTCTATTCAAGTGTTGCAGTCTTTACGATGGCAGTTAGTTCAACGTGGAAGCAAATAAAGGCGAAGAACGCCATCAATAAAACATGTGTGGTTGGGTTAAGCTTGGGCTCCATTTTAGGCGGTATTGCTGGCGATATAAGTTTTGGGTGGTTCTATAGCCGAGTTGGTGATGATATTAGTGTTGCTGCGCAGATGCTACTGGTCATCGTCTCGTTAATCGTTTCATTGATTCTGTCCAGTGGTCGTCTTCAGTCACGACATTTGACAGGAATGCCAATGATGATTGGGGCAGGATTCGGATTAGGTTGGCTTGCTACAGTACTAGGGATAGGAGGCGGGCCGATCAATATTGCTTGTTTTCTGTTCTTGTTTGGATTTGGCATACGGCAGGCGACAATCTATTCAATCGTAACCATTTTCTTCAGTCAGGCTGCAAAGATTGCTCAAGCATTATTTTCGGGCAGCGTACTCATGATTGATCCGTTTTTAGTTGTAGCTATCATGGGTGCAGCTTTATTTGGGGGATGGTTGGGTGCAGTCATTAGTAACCACATTACTGAAAAGTGGATTCTAATGTTGTATAACTTGGTTATCGTTTTTGTCCTGTTGCTTGATATTGCAAATCTGATTAGTTATCTCGTGAAGTGAGGTGGTGGTTTCATGCGAAAAAGTGTTTCAATCTTAATCAAACCGGCAAGTTCGTTATGCAACTTGAGATGCAAGTACTGTTTTTATGCTGATGTCAGTTCTTTGCGGAAGGTTAAATCCTTTGGACGCATGAAATTAGAAACCATTGATTCGCTCATCAAAAATGTTTTCGTTGACTTGAACGATGGAGATCAATTGACAATTGCGTTTCAAGGTGGGGAACCGACACTTGCGGGGTTGAGATATTATCAATATTTTCTTGCTGAGATAAAGAAGCAGACAAAGAAGGTGGCTGTTCATTATGCTATTCAGACAAACGGCATGGTCATTAATGATGCTTGGTGTAACTTACTAAAAGAACACAACTTTTTGGTTGGTTTATCAATTGATGGCACGCCGATTTATCATGATCTGAATAGAGTGGATGTTCGAGGTCGCGGCACCTTCTATCGGGTTATGCAGACAAAGAAGCTATTTGATCAATATGATATTGAGTACAACGTGCTGTGCGTGTTGACAAACCCATTAGCTAAACATGCCAAAAAGGTTTTTGACTTCTTCCAACAAAATCATGTTAAGTATGTTCAGTTTATTCCCTGTTTAGATGAAATGAATGCAACCAGTCGTAGTAGCTATGCGTTGACACCAGAGCGATTTGCGTCATTCTATCAAACGTATTTTCGCCTTTGGTTCGATCAATTGCAAAAAGGCAGCTATCAAAGCGTTAAGCTCTTTGATGATGTCATCAATCAATTCGTGCACGGACGCAGAACTGCTTGTGGATTGGACGGTCAATGTCAGGTTCAGTATGTTATCGAGGCTGACGGTAGTGTCTATCCATGCGATTTTTTCGCGGTTGATCAGTATCGACTTGGCTATATTCAAGATAAGACGCTGAGAGAACTTTTTTCTCAGCCGAATACATTGAACTTTTTACAGATGGAACGAAAATTGCCAATTTATTGTGAGAACTGTCCGTTTAAGCTGTACTGTTGTGGAGGATGTCGACGAATGAAGGACGCGATGTATGTTAATCAAGCTGGGAACTTTTGCGGTTATCAGCAGCTGCTTTCAGTGTTACTCCAGAGGAAAGGGAAAATTCTGCAAGAAATATCATCAGCACATTTTGTTGATTGATTTCATTGTCCTGCAAGGTATTAGATCAACTGTTTTCTGGAAAGGCCAAAAATGTCCAACAAGCATCCGCTTATATTTGAATCCCACCCCCAAAGTTAGAACACAACTTTGGGGGCTTTTCTGTGGAGTCAGTTTTTAGTCTTTGTAGACGCTGAAAATGGAGGCAGACGTGGTCAAACCTTACATGCTCTTTCGAGAAAAGTGACCAATGATGGCTAAAAACCAGTCTTCGAAAAAGCTATTAAGAATTAAATTTTCAAATACAATAAAACAACGTTGTATTATTTAATACAACGTTGTATAATTTAAGTCGAGATGAAAGCGCATACAAGGAGGATTCAAACTAATGACTAACAAAGTTCTAGAACCAACGATCATCAGTACTGATCCAGGAATTGATGATGCGGTTGCCATTGCGATTGCACTTGGCGATCCGGTGATGGATGTTCAGCTAATTTGCCCTATTGCGGGAAATGTCAGCGTCGAAAAAACAATGCTCAATACACGTTTGTTACTGACTTTTCTTGGTCAATCAACAAGAATTGTTCAAGGTAGTCGCAAGCCTTTGTTGCGGCCACTGAAAGACGCAAGTGGCGTTCACGGTAAAACGGGGATGGATGGATACCCATTTCCGAAAGCCAAGGTGCCAGTTGACACAATGACACCAGCAGCGGTTGCAATGCACGAAACTGTTGTAGCAAATCAACAACCAGTCACATTGATCGGTATAGGGCCATTAACCGATATTGCACTTTTTATTCATCAATACCCTGGAGATCTGAAGAAAATAAAGCAATTGGTTTTGATGGGAGGTGCGCTTGGGAGAGGCAATCTAGGTGTGCTGTCTGAGTTTAATTTTGGAACTGATCCAGAAGCAGCAAAAATAGTTTTTAATAGCGGACTGCCTATTCGCGTTGCCCCAATGGAAGTGGGGAGACAGGCAAAGATTTTGCCTGATACTTCCGAGAAAATCAAACACATAGGCAAAGTTGGCGACATGTTTTACGCACTATTCTCAAAGTATCGCGGGGGAAGCTTCAAAACTGGTCTCAATATGTATGACGCACTTGCTATGGCGATGATCCTTGACCCATCCTGCTTTACTGAAGTAGAAACGCATGTTGCAATTGAAACTCGTGGAGAACTGACCGCAGGAGCATCCTTAATTGATTTGAAGGGTTATCTTGGGAAATCAGCTAATGCGAGTGTTGCTGTTGATGTAGATTCAAAGAGATTTGAAAGTTGGTTTGTTGATGCGATTAGTAGGACTGCTAATCTATAGGAGGAGACGTAATGGACGCTATTCTTGTCTCAGCTGTCGGTCTAGTTGCCGTAGCTATCTTGATTTACATGCTGCTAAAGAAAAACGACATCAAAATGACGCTGTTGAGTTTGGGCATTATCTTAATGTATATTGCCATTCTCCTTGGTAACAAGATAAAAGTTTCTGCTCCAACTGGGACTGCTTGGCTTGATCCATTCCAAGCAGTTGTTGATCAATTTTCTAACACGCTTGTCGGTCCAGGTTTTGTTATTTTGATTCTAGGCGGATACAGTGCTTATATGAGCCATATCGGAGCTAATCAGGTAACGGTTCATGCGCTAACAAAGCCTATTGCTAAAATACACTCTGTCTATATTCTGATACCCATTGTGTTTCTGATCGGTAATTTACTATCACTAGTGATACCCAGTGCTTCCAATTTAGCAATTATCTTGCTTGCAACGTTGTACCCTGTTTTAAGAGCAGCAGGGATGAGTCGACTATCAGCGGCTGCTGTCATCGGGACTTCAGCGACCATTGTCCCTACACCATTAGGCTCAGATAATGTGGCGATTGCAGCTCAACTTCATATAACTGTTACGGATTATGTTTTTAGAAGTCATGCGTTGGTATCAATTCCGACAATTCTGGCGATAGCAGTAATTCATTATCTGTGGCAGAAGCATGAAGATAAGCGGCATCCAGACGAGTTGACGTATTCCGAAGAGCTGACTCAGAATAACGATGGGAAAGCCTCTAGTACAGAAAGTGGCAACAGTCATCGTGGCTTTTTAGCTTTCATCTATGGCTTGTTACCGCTGTTGCCGATCGTCCTACTGTTAATAATTTTCTTTCTTAATATCGCTCTTGGCACAAAGCTTAATATTAGCGTCCAGATGGTTACCTTGATTAGCTTCGTGGTGGCAGTGTTCGTTGAATTGCTGACAAAACGAAAAGTACAAGATGTCCTTAAAGAAACCAATTCATTCTTTACTGGTATGGGCGACGTGATGAGTATTGTGGCGCTGTTGGTTGCTGCTCAGACATTTGTACAGGGGCTTACGTCATTAGGAATTATCGGATTAATTCAGGATTCCATGGAAAATATGAGTGGGTCGGGGTTTGTATTGCCGATTATTATGGTTCTGTTTACTGCAGTCATTGTTTTACTGAGTGGTAGCGGAACAGCATTAGTATTTGCCATGATTCCACTTATTATTCCGTTGTCAAAGGCTGCCGGAATTGATCCAGTCGCACTATCAATACCAATGCAACTTGCTGGGAATTTATTACGTGCCGTTTCTCCAGTTGCGGCAGTTGTCTTAATTGTTGCAGGGACAACAAAACTATCACCCATCCAAATCGTTAAGCGCACCTCTGTTCCGATGATTTTCGGAGTTGTTATGATGTTAGTCATGTCACTGATGCTCTTTTGATTAAGAGGTGAAAAAATGATTGAAATACAGCGCATTCCTAAACGGCTGGCTATTGCTGAGGATTTACCGCGTCTCGAAGAATTGCTTTGCAATGCTAAACAACAGATGGCAAAAGACGGTGTCACGCAATGGACTAGCGATTATCCCAATCGTGAACATCTTCTTCAGGATATTACAAAACAGCAACTTTGGGTATTTGGGGATGCTATTAAAGCCATGGTAGTTCTTGAAAAGCAATCAACATTGTGGCATGTTAAAAGGCTCGTCGTTGACGCTCGCTTTTCTGGAGACGGTATTGCCAGTAGTATCTTAGAAACTATCAAGCAGTCCATGATGGAGGCCAATGTAACCGAAGTTCATATTTGCACGAATCACACTAATCTGCGCATGATTCATTTGATACAACAACAAAGCTTTTCTCCTTTTCGTCGATACCATGCTCAGGATAGAGAGAGTTTGGGTGAGTTCATCGAATTTAGTTACAGTAGGTTTGTGGACTCGCTTCCATGGTAAAATAAAGCGACCTACAAATTAGTTTTAAGATGGAGAAACGCAATGCATCGTTCACCAAAATACGTTCAAGTCTATAATCAAATCTTGAAGATGATCAAGCAAGGGCAATTGGCACCGGGATCAAAGCTGCCATCGGAAGAAGTTTTAACGACGGAATTTGAAGTGAGCCGGGTCACCTTACGAACGGCACTGTCTTTGCTTAAGGAGGATGGGTTCATTCGGAGTATCCATGGACAGGGACATTTTGTCGAGGCTGGAGAAAGCCAAAAGGGAAGCGGTATTGAGACGCTTGGTGACCCGATGCTTAAAAGTCTTGTATTGCCCATTGAAAAACGAGAAACCTATTTTCATGAGAATCAACCAAGTGAATTTACTGATCGGTTGTTTGATAGTCAAAATGCACCCTATGACACATTGAACATATGGTACCAAAATAAAAGTGGCAATATAGGTAATACACTTAGTATTTTATTGCCGAAAACAATTGAACTGTTTGGCGTTAATATGAACAGCAGTCGCGATATTGTGACCTTCTTAGAGGAAACCATTTATCAAAAGGCTTCGAGTTCAACGGTTTTAATCACGTTATCTGATCGCCAACAAAAAACTTTTCGACGTACATTTAGCGATGAAAGCCCGCTTATTCTCATGACGGAAGATGTTTTTGGCTTAAATGGCGAGCGGCTTCTACAAAATAAGCATTATATTCCTGCTAATTTGTACAGAGCAAATGTGGTTCGTTACCAGAATGATTTGCAGAATCAGATTAGTCCTGTAGATTAAACCAGCGTGTTATCTAGCTTGCAGATGTATCAAGATTTTAAATAGCTATACCAAAAATGGTTCTGAAATTCCTTGAATTCAAGGAGGTCCAGAACCATTTTTGATGAATTCTATTATCCAATTTTACGACATAAGAAGTTTGAGCTACTTTCTTAGAGGGAGCTTATCTAAGAAGTCGTGGATACAACTGTCCCAGTAGTTCCAGTCGTGGTGTCCGGGCGATTTATAAAAATTATGGCGGATGGACGGCAGGGAGTCGGCAGTATCAGCGAACTTCTGATTAAATTGTAATATTGGATCTTCTGTACCACAGTATTGATAGAGCTCAGGAAGCTCTTGACCTTGTTGATGCGTTAACAACCAAGACAGATCGTTTTTTGTTTTAGCTAACGTTGTGCCATGCCCCCAAACTTGATCGTAAACATCTTTCAGATAATGTTCACTTCCGGTTAAATGCAACGCTGTCAATAATCCTTTGTCATGATCGTCAAAAAAGGCAGTAGGATCTAACACTCCTGAGAAACTACCAGCAACTTCAAACATTTCTGGTTTGTTTAGAGCCCACTTGAAGGCTCCAAATCCACCCATAGACATCCCTGCCACAAAATGATCTTTTCGATCGTGCGAAATGGAAAATAGCTTATTTGTGATACTCGGTAATTCTTCTGTTAGAAAAGTCCAATAATCATCACCATGTTTCATATTTGTGTAAAAGCTGTTTGCAAACCCAGCACTAATGACGACCAACTGATAGTTACGGACGTACTGCTCGATATTCGTACGGCGAACCCACTTTGTGTAATCATCACCCATACCGTGGAGAAGGTAGAGAACCTGATATTGATCACGGCTAAAATTCTCAGTTACTTCAGGGATGATAGCGTACAAGGAAGTAGAATGTCGTAAAGCTGTTGACTTAAAATCTAGATGTAGTAATGACATGATGTGCCTCTTATTTCAGAATATTGAGAGATCCAAGAACAACGGCCAGTGCAATAATGATTAGCATGGCACGTGTGTAGTTGTGATCAACTTTTTCAAGGTAGAAATAGACACCAGTCACAACGAGCAATGGCAAAAGGCCTGGAACAATAGCATTCAGCACGTCATTTTGGATGCTAAGCGTTTTGACGCCCGTGACGATTTTAATCGGTGTGCTGACTTTGACGTAAGAGGATGCAAGGCCACCCATCATGAATAAACCGAGAACACTTGCGCCAGTAATGAGTTGTTTCACAGCCCCGCCGGACAGAATCTTTTCAACGGAGGCTTCACCAGATTTATAGCCAAGGTGGAAGAGAAAATAACTTTCCATCAAGGTTACTACCATGAAAATCATCCAAGGCGCTATACCGGCTATGCCATTGCCTTTTTTTGCAAGTGGAATGAACAGACTAAGAATAATCGGCAACCACATTCCCCAATCAATGGTGTCACCAATGCCAGCGACGGCTCCCATTAATCCGGTCTTGGTACCCACAATTGCTTCTTCAGGAATATCTTGCCCTTGGGCCCGCTTTTCTTCCATGGCGATGGTCATCCCCGGAATGAGTGATCCCCAAACGGCGTTCGTATTGAAGAATTGTGTTTGCCGTTTTAAGGCATCTTTTAAATCATCAGAATTTTTGTAAACTTTTCGCAAGATTGGCGAAAGGGCGAGCCCAAACGAAACCCCTTGCATACGCTCAAATGAATGATTTGTCTCTGCCAACAGCCACCACATGAACCATGATTTAGTGATGTCACGGCGGGTGATTTGTTTCGTATCAGTTGAAGATTTTGTTGATGTTGTCATGACTTATTCCTCCCTCGATGTTTGGTGATTCTTAGCAGTGAACGTAATATGCAGGTATGCGAAGAAAAGGCCTGCTAAGGCAATAGCCAAAGTTGGGATTTGACTATATTGTTCTAAAAAGAAACCAGCTAGAAAATATGGTAATAGACTACGTTTGCCGATTTGCTGAACGATGATGGCAAAACCAACAGCAGGCAACATGGAACCCGCTAAACTTAAGCCATTAAGCGCTGCCTTAGGAATCATATCGATGATTGGACCAACGTGGGCAACCCCAAAATAAAGGACAAGTGCAATTGGAACTGCATATAAGACAAGCTTGTAAAGTGTTGGATACAGAACAGATGTTATAAACATGCCACGATAATTACCCTTGTCGATTTCGCGATCAGTTTTGTGTGCTAGGAACCCGTTAATAATGAATTCAACGTTTGTTAATTGGACCCCAAGCAATCCGATTGGGACAGCTAAGGCGACAGCAGCACCCGTGTTGACTTTAGCAACAACAGCAACTGAGCACGCAATAAGTGCTGCTAATGTTGGATCTGACGGCATCGCACCGCCGGGAGCTAGCAGTCCGAGATACATAAGTTGTAACGCAGCTCCCACAATCATGGCAGTAGGGACGTCGTGTAGCACTAATCCAACCCAAAGGGCGGCTGGGAGTGGCGAAAATAGACCAAACACACCGAACGTATAACCAAAACGGCAACCCTTGAACCAGTAGAATAAACCAATTAGGAATGCTTGAAGCAGTGTAATCTTACCCATGGTAAACATCCTCCTTATATCTAGTTCAGGCTAAGTTATTGAAATGCTTTTTGATAATTTCGTCTAAGCTGACTGGCTTTTCATCAGGAACTCTTTGGAAGAATATGCGGACATGGTTTTCTTGGATAGCTAGAAGTTCCTTTGCCTCAAGTTCGGATAGTGCGACACTTTGATAGACTAACTTTCGATCAGCATTTGCGCCGATACCGCCAATTTGAACTTCATCAACTGAGAATCCTGCATCAAAACATTTTTTTAGATTATCGACTAGCTTGAAGAGAATGATATAACGGTTATCGCCTAGATCTTGGCTTTTTACCATGTCAACGAAATCGTTGGGAGCCATCACTGAAACATCAATGTTAGATGGAGCTGCCATTTTGAAGACACGACTGAGATATTCGTTAGTTGCAAGATATTGGTCGACAATGACAATTTTATTAGCTTTGGTTTCATTGACCCATTTGGTTACGATTTGCCCGTGGACTAAACGATCATCTACGCGAACGAGCTTGATATTATCTTTGTATGACATAATGAAATCCTCCATTTTTTAAATGACTTATTCAACAAGTTTCTGATTAACATCAATAATGCCTTTTTGTGCTGCAGAAGAGACCTTTTGAAGATATTCGCTATAACTAAGATTTGACTGTTCTCGATCCAATGCTGCTTCCAAAACCATTGGTAAATTCATGCCGGCAAAACAGTTAAACTTAAGATCTTGCATGGCGGCAATCACGCTGTTTGTAGGGCTACCCCCAAACAGATCAGTTAACACCAAAACATGATCACCATTGGTAGAATGCGTCTTAATCTCATGTCGCAATTTTTGAGAAAATTCGTCAATGCTATCACCAGGATTCAAGACAAAAGAAGTGATATTTTTTTGCGGGCCGGCAATCACCTCAGCACTATTCAAGATGCCGTGTGCTAAATCGCCATGGGACGCTAAGATGATATAAATCATAGTCGTTCGTCCTCCTTACATTTAAATAAATTAAGTGTGGTTCTAAGCAAGCGAGGGAAAAATAGTTGAATCTGATTCATACGTTTACAAACCAGTCGCTCATTATGAACCGCTTACACTTTTATACAAGCAAGAAACGTGCCAACATGTGTCGACGCCGAGAAAACTTTTCTTTTGGCATGAATGTAGCAGAGGCATGCTGCCAAGCAGAACAATTGTGTATTAGTTAACAAATGCTACAATGTGTTCGACAGATACTTTGGACTGAACTAAATGTGTCGAGGGGAGATTAACATGAGTTTTGAAGCTGTAAATAGGGAATTGCGTGAAGAAACACAAGCTGTTAGCGACTTAAGCGATATTAACAAAATCACAACTGACCGCATTGCTGAAAATCTTCATTTGAGCCGCACGACAGTCAGTCAGTACTTGAACGACATTTTAAAAAAGGGCGATGCCATTCAAATCAAGTCACGGCCAACCAACTTCATCAATCGGCAGATTTTTTCTGAACGTTTTTTCTCGCCGAAACAAACGATATATCCATCAGTAGCCTCACTAATAAAAGAGCAGGTTCGCCAGAAAAATGTTTTTAAGACGTTCATTGGCAATCAAGAAAGTATGAAGGAAATCATTGAGCGGCTCATCACAGCGGAAAATTACCCGCCAAACGGGCTACCTGTCATGCTTTCAGGCAACACAGGTGTTGGGAAAAGCTATCTTGCCAAGCTCACCTATCAGTATTGCGTTCAGGAAGGTTTGTTGAAGAAAGATGCACCATTCGTTGTCTTAAATTGTGCACAGTATTATCACAACCCAGAGTTGCTCTCAAGCAACTTATTTGGATATGCGAAGGGCAGTTTTACAGGAGCTACGACAGATTTCAAAGGAATGCTGGAGTCAGCAAATGGCGGCGTTTTGTTTTTGGATGAGTGTCACCGTTTAAATCCAGAAAGTCAGGAAAAACTTTTTTCGTTTATGGATACCGGTAATTTCGAGCGAATGGGAGAAAACGCGGTGTCGCGATCAAGTAAAGTTCGCTTGATCTTTGCCACGACTGAGAATCTGCAAGAAAATTTTTTGCAGACATTTCTTCGTCGTGTACCAGTCGCTGTCACATTGCCTGATCTGAATAATCGCTCTAAGGCAGAATTAAAGATGTTAATTTTCCAAACATTCATTGAAGAAAGCCGGCGTTTGCAACGCTACTTCAGGGTTGCGCCGTGGATCATCAATCACCTGTTCAATTTGAAGTATAAGAATAATATTGGGGAACTTAAAACAACGATTAAACTGATTTGTGCGCATGCTTATAGCCAAGATCAAATGAATAGTGACATTGAAATTTCGTCAGATAATATTGGTAATAGTTTGCTACAACGATTAACGGCCGTGAATAACCAAGAAGAAATATGTAGTGAAGTCGTTAACTTTACACCGGAAAGTCGCCTGACCGACTTCGTTGATACGACGATCAGTGAGAATTCTAGAGTCAATGATTTGATGACGCATCTTTGTGACGTGGAGGGGGAATTTCAAAATGATAAGCTGACGGCAGCCATGGTGATTGAAATCATTTCTCGTGAATCTAGAGCGTTAATGGATGAAATGGTTCATCGAGATAAGCGTGATCACAACGAATCTCTTAAGTACTTAATCAATATTATTCAACAGTTGTTTGATTACTTAGGAAGCTCGCTTTTTGTAAAAATCAAAGGTAATGCAGTGATTGCCTTTGCCAGCTTCATTTATCTTAAGCAAGAGGTTGATCTGGCCTTAACGGTGAAAGCTGAGAAAAGTGTCCATAATCTTTTGGAACTTGCGAAACAAAATGCGACGGTCGAGTATCAAGTTTTAAAGTCTTTTCTTGAATTGATCAAAACAAAGCTGGATTTTCGAATGGGTGAAGTTGATAAACTTCTTCTCCTAGGCTATCTCATTAGTCTTAACCTCAATTACAAAACCAGCAACAAGCATGCGATTATTCTGGCCCATGGGTACTCAACAGCTAGTAGTATTGCAGACGTTGCCAATCAGTTTTTAAACAAGAAAATTTTTGACTCATATGATATGCCATTGAATGTTTCGATCCAGCAAGTGAATGATTATATTCAACAGTATATTCACAAAAATGATTGCCATAAGGGTCTCATTATTTTGGTAGATATGGGGTCATTGATGGTATTGCCTGATTCGTTGAAGGCTAATATTAACGGACCATTGCTGGTTATTAACAATGTATCTACGCAGCTCGCTCTTTTTGTCGGAGAAAGTATAGAGAAGAATATCGCATTTAATGAAATTGGTAAGTTGATGACTGATAAGCTTGCTCCAGAATATAGTTTAATCTATCCGGTCATTAAGAAGAGTCCAATGATTATTACGACATGTCATACTGGAATTGGTTCCGCAAAACAAATTCAAAGTTTGCTTGAGCATAGTATTCCAACCAGTCTTCATTACAAAATTGAAGCTGTGGACTTGGAATATCTCAAAAAATATGGCGATAGCAACTCTGTTTTTGAACAGTATGATGTTAAGGCCATTGTTGGTACGAGTGATCCGCACATTAAAAGGGTTCCCTATATAGCACTTGAGAATCTCATCGCCGGAGACGGTACGTCTGTGGTTAAGACACTATTTCCAGACGTCAAAGACATGGCACTTTTGAAACGTATCAATAATTATCTTGTCGAAAATCTTTCAGTGGAACGGCTTCTGTCTGCTGTTACAATCCTAGATGCTACCAAGGTGATCAGTTCGGTTAGCGATATGATGACAGAGCTTGAAGAGAATACAGGAATTCGTCTGACAAATAATCAACGTGTGACGCTTTATGTTCATGTAAGCGCTATGATTGAACGACTGATCAGAAATGAACCACCACTGGTTTATAAGGTTGTTAGCAGCGAAGAAAGAAAGCAAGGATGTACTAAAATCAAACGGGCTTTGAGAAATATTGAAAGCTCATATGGGATCAAAGTCGATCAAAATGAGTTGAACTATCTCTATGACATTGTGTTTCAGCTATAGATTATCTTTGGATGGACAACACAAAGGGAAAGACAATCAAAATGGATCAATCTATTAGACTCAATCAACGGCAAATCAATAAGTTGGTGCTAACGCAAGGCATGCGACAGTCAATTCAGATGTTGCAATTAGACGCCGTTGATTTAGATGCATATCTCAAAGACGTTGCTGAATCGAACCCTTTTATTGAAGTACGCTCTCATTTTGAGCGGGCAGAAGATTCATTATCTGGCGCAACATTTGAAGAAATGTCGGCTGGGAGCAGTACCGAAAATCTTTTTGATCATTTATTAATGCAAGTTCAACTTTCACTAGCTGGGAATCCTTTGCGCCAAATCGTCGTTTATTTAATCAATCAACTAAATAACAATGGCTATCTGATTCTGGAGGATAGACAGATCGTGGATGAGATCGGTATTTCTCCCGAAAAATTGACCGAAGCTATGCGGTTACTGCAGGGACTAGATCCCCCCGGTGTTGGCGCCCGTAATCTTCAAGAGTGTCTATCACTGCAGGCCCATCGTGATACTGGCATACCAAAGGGAGTTATTGCCATACTTGATCAGGATTTTGAACTGCTAGTTTCGCATGATATGACACGCATTTGCGAAAAGAACAATTTGTCGACGACCGAACTACACAATGCGCTTGACTTCATAAAATCTCTTTCGGCTGCTCCTGGGAAAGTATTTGAGCAACCGCAACCAATTTCGTATATTATTCCAGATGCAAGGCTGAGTGTTACTAATGATGGTCAACTTAAACTATGGCTGACAAAGTGGGGTCGCCCTGAGCTGGTATTTGCAGAAAAAACTTATCAAGACCTGAAAAAATCAGCAGATTCAGCGACACAACAGTACCTTAAAGAAAAGCACGAGGAGTATTTGTCCCTGCAACACGGTCTACAACGCCGCGAGGAGACTTTACTTGCGACAGTTAATCAAATTGTTGTGAACCAACATGCATTTTTATTACATCAAGCGGCTTTGGCACCGTTACTTCTTAGAGATGTTGCAAAAGCACTTCAAGTCAACGAATCGACTGTGAGTCGAACAATTAAGGGGAAACATTTACAGACAGATCTTGGCATTTTTGCCTTTAAGGACTTTTTTTCGAAGCGTACACAGGCTGTATCAAGTAGTGCCTATCATTCTGTTGATCAGTTGAAATTTACAATGATGCAGTTGATTCAGTCTGAAAATAAAATGTGTCCAGCAAGTGACAACCTTTTAGTCAAATGGTTGTACGAAAAAGGCTTTAAAGTTGCTCGGCGTACGGTGACCAAGTATCGCAATGAGCTCGGGCTTCCTGCTGCTTCAGCGCGAAAATCGAGATGACTGAAATAAAAAAATTTTTCGTGCTCATAGTCGTTAACTGGACTGATAATTAAAAAATGGATTTGCAACAAAGAGCGCCTGTCGTTCATTCAAGTTCCACGAATGGCAGGCACTTTTTGTTGCAATTTTTTTGACATCATGATTCCAATTATCAGATAGTCTTCAAAATCTGTTCTGGTTCACCGACATGTGAGATAGGCATCTCCATAAACGCACTATGCGACATAGTTGATTCTAGAAGCGGTCACAAGAAAGTCGTATCACTTTTAGTCTTAAACATGATCAAAGTATATTAGAGGAGTTGAATCTAGTTTACGAGGACAATCTTTATGTCCTCTTCAAAGGACAAAATTCTGTAAGCGCTTTCTAAGCTACCTGAGATAATGATGATGGAAGGAGATGGGACCAGATGACCACCGATCTTGCGCAGTCAGTGATTCATCTACTTCAAGACCAACAAGGTTTCATAACTTCTAATGAGCTGGCCAGAAAACTTCAAGTTTCTTACAAAACAATTCAGAGGGTTGTGAGCCGCATCAATAGCGGGTATGGCAGCAACATGATTACTTCTGAGAAAGGTCGTGGATACAAGCTAGACTATGAACGATTTCTTTTAAGCAAACTAAGTGGAAAATCTCCTGGAGATCATTCCTTACCGGCGGAAAGACAGAAGGCGCTGCTAAAAAAGTTGCTACTCGCAGCACCTTCCAAATTGAAAGTCGGTCAGTTAGCCGAAGACTTCTTCGTCAGTGAATCTGTCATTCAAAGCGACGTCAGCTCTTTGGAACTATGGTTGAGAAAGTATGACTTAAGTATCACACGGGTTAACAGAACACTAAGTATTCGAGGTGACGAGAAAGACATCCGTGATGCCTTGATGGAGGTGATTCTAGGCTTGAGTAAAGACACAACGATGAATTTTGAAGCGATGACGCAAGGATTAGCTGAACATGATACGACATTTGCACTCAAACAAGTGGATGTTGTTGCCCAGTTTTTAAAGGCTGATCTACCTTATCCTTACGATGTGAACTTGTTTTCGCATATCTATGTGCTGATCAGCAGAATTCGAAAATTTGTCAAACTGCCCATTGAAGATCAAGACATCACAAGACTGAAAGAAAAAGTGCATAACTATCCGGATCTATTCAGCGTGAGTGAAATGGTAAAGCGCAATTTGGAAAATTATCTTGGAGAATCAATCTCGGAGAATGAAGTCTATTACCTATTTCAGTATTTGATTTCTGCGAGATTTACCGGAACGGATTTCAAAACAAAAGCAGGGACATCCGCTTACACGTTTTCTGAAGCACTCATAGAGTTGGTTTCTCATGATATCCAGTTGCCTGACGATAAACCAGCAATGATTGAAGAACTTGTCCCGCATGTCGCGCCAATGCTGAATCGGTTAGAAAATAATATTCGTCTCCCCAATGCACTACTGAAAGAAATTCAAGGCGAGTATCCCAACGTTTACCATTCGGTTCTTCATGCTACTGACATCTTAGCAAAAGAGTATGGCTTACCCGAGATTTCTGCTGATGAAGTTGGTTTTCTATCACTCTACATTGCTAAGTACATGGAGAGTTTTAAGAAACCTAAGAAGGCGATCGTCATTTGCACAACTGGCTTGGGATCATCTGAATTGATCAGCGCGAAAATTCGAAAGGATCTTCCTGAGCTGGAAATTCTTGATGTCATTTCAAACCTGAACTTGGAAAAATCTTTAGCCAAGCACCCTGATGTTGATATTCTCATTAGCACCATCAATCTTCCTAAGCAAAAGCAGATTCCTCAGGTTTTAGTGAGTGCTATGTTTACGGGGAAGGATAAGAACAAGGTTGAAGAAGCATTGAGGGGGCGATGAGATGGGTAAGAAGTTTGCGATTCACATTGAATCAATTTCGCCTAATGCAGTGGGAACGATTGTTAATAAAACAACCATCCTTAGAACAATTTCTGATGCGTTATCAAAAGTGTCCGGACAGAGCGCTCCACAAATACAATCAGCGTTTATGGAGCGAGAAGGCGTAGGAAACACAGCGCTGGAGTCAGGTATCGTTATTCCACATGCTGTATTAGATGGGCGCCAAGTGCCGGTGCTAGGCGTCCTGAGCTATCCCAGCGGAGTTAAAGATTGGAAGGATTTGAATGGTCAACCCGTTACTCAGGTTTTGGCAATATTGATGGGTAAAGACGAAATTACAGAACAAGAAGCCAATGACATCAAAAGATTTTTTGTCAAATTGGCATCATCAGATTTTTTGCGGAAGATAGCTCGAAGCAAGGATTCACAAACAGTGGTTGCAGTCATCAAACAACAAATGGAGGAAGAATAACATGTTAGTATCTGGAGATCGGCTTTTACAAGTAGCTAAGGAACATCATTTCGCAATTCCAGCTTTTAATGCTGGATCAGGTCAATTATTTACTGCGACCTTGGAAAAAGCTGAGGAATTGCAGGCTCCTTTCATTATGGCAATTCATCCGACAGAGCTTGATTTTCTGCGTGACAGTTTTGTCGCGCAGGTAATTGATGCGGCAAATCATACGGATCTGCCAATCGCATTGCATTTGGATCACGGGGCTTCTTATGAACAAGTAATTCATGCTATTCATCTTGGCTTTACTAGTGTGATGATTGATGCCTCGTTAACTGATTATGAGCACAATGTAGCTTTAACAAAGAAGGTTGTAGAAGCAGCTCATGCCACAGGCGTTTCAGTTGAAGCTGAGCTCGGCACCATTGCAGACACGGGTAACGATGTTGAGGGCCATCTAACAGACAATGTGAAGTACACGGATCCAGAAACTGCAAAGGAATTTGTTGAAGCGACCGGTGTGGATTCATTGGCTATTGCTATTGGCACAGCACATGGCTTGTATCCAAAAGATGTCAAACCGAAACTGAAGCCGGAGATTGCTAAGGCAGTAGCTGAAGTCGTGGATGTGCCACTGGTTCTGCACGGCGCCTCTGACAATCCGGACGATAAGATTGCAGAGGCTATTGCGTATGGCATTAATAAAATTAATATCTCAAGCGACATTAAAATTGCATTTGCAAAAGACTTGCGGACTGTTCTTAACGAAAACGATCCTGATGAAATTCGTGAACCTAAAGTACTCTTCCCATCGCCAATGATTGCAACTCAAAAAGTTGTTGCTCAAAAAATCAAGTTATTTGGGGATGTGGATCGAACAAAACTGTATTACCAAAATGAACCAGTTAACGAGATTCCGTATAATGTTAAGAATTTTCAAGTTGAACATTTTAGTGCTTGATGCAGTTTAAAGAAAAGGGGGGCTGATTTATGGAACAGATTGATGAAGTGCTTGATCCGAGACTAATCAAGCTCAATTTAAATGCATCTTCAAAGCGAGATGCTATTACGCAACTATCAGAGACCTTGAAAGATGCAGATTATATCAACGATGTCCCCTCTTTTGTTAAAGATATTTATTTAAGAGAAAAAGAGGGCATTACGGGTATTGGTGATGGGATCGCGATTCCGCATGGTAAAAGTGATTATGTAACCAAGGTAGGCGTTGCTATTGGTGTCTTTAACAAACCGATTGAATGGGAAACATTAGATGATGAAGGTGTGACCGTTGTCATATTATTTGCTGTCAGCAATGATACGGAATCTGCTCGTAATCAGCTAAAGTTACTTTCACTATTTGCTGCAAGGCTAGGACATGAGGACGTCATTGAAAAGCTTAAAAAAGCGACCAGTTCAGCAGAGCTTATTGCAGCTTTTACTGAGAAGGAAGGTTTAGGACAATGAAGATCGTTGGTATTTCTGCTTGTGCGGCAGGAATCGCACACACCTATATTGCAAAAGAAAAAATTCTTCAAGCCGCTAAAGATGCCGGTGATACGGTTCATGTTGAGACTCAGGGAACGATTGGAACAGAAGACGCGTTAACACCCGAAGAGATTAGTCAGGCCGATGTTGTCTTATTGGCAATTGACGTAAAAATCTCAGGAAGAGAGCGCTTTGCTGGCAAGAAAGTAGTTGAGGTTCCAACTGATGTTGCTATTAAGAGTCCCAAAAAGCTCATTGCCAAACTTCATGAGCTGACTGGGCAGTCCAGTTAAACGAGGTGGATACAAATGAAAAAGATTCAGATTAAACAGCCTGCGCTTACTGCGATATCATATTTGATTCCTGTCGTGGTTGCGGGTGGGTTCTTACTTGCTGTTGGGAATATTATGGGTGGCAAAAACCTAGAAGCGGTCAAAGGCATGGCCAACATTTGGGATGCATTTTCGACCATGGGCGGTTTAATTCTCGGGATGTTGCCAATTGTCGTTTCAACAGGGGTCGCGTTCGCGATCGCTGACAAGCCAGGGATTGCACCGGGTTTGCTGGTTGGTCTTATTTCAAGAATTATTGGCGCCGGCTTTCTTGGCGGGTTAATTGGCGGTTATGTGGCGGGTTGGGCTGCAATGCTCGTGATTGCTTACGTGAAAGTGCCGAAATGGGCAGCTGGTTTAATGCCGACATTAATCATTCCATTTCTTGCCTCACTGATTGCTGGTCTGTTTATGTTCTATGTTCTGGGTGGACCAATTGCAGCTGGAACAGTCTGGCTCACAGGCTATATGAAGACACTGGATACAAGTCAGAAGTTCCTTTATGGCATGATCATTGGTGTTCTGGCGTCTGTGGATTACGGTGGTGCTATTAACAAGACTGTTTTCGCATTTGTTCTGGCATTACAAGCTGAAGGCATTAACGAACCGATCACCGTTTTGATTTTAGCATCTATGGTCACACCAATGGGCTACACACTAGCCTACTTCTTAGGAAAGTTGATTCACAAAAATATTTATACACCGTTGGAAGTTGAAACATTAAAAACGGCTTTCCCCATGGGACTAGTCGAGATCACAGAAGGTAGTTTACCAATCGTTTTGAATGATCTATGGCGAAGCGTTGTTGCAACAGGTGTTGGCGGTGCGGTTGGTGGCGGGTTCTCGATGTTGTGGGGCGCTGACTCAAAGATTCCGGCAAGTGGCCTGTTCGCAGTGCCAACTATGTCACGTCCATGGGCATTCATCGTTGCCCTGATCATCGGTAGCGTTGTCACTGCGCTCGTCTACTTGATTTTAAAGAAACCAGTTTCTGCTACGGACTTGCAAGAAGAAAAGGAAGAAGAGGACTTGAACCTCAAAGATCTTAAGATTTCGGATTGAAGTTAATGTAAGGAGATATGGCATGACGAGTGAGGCATTCATAGGGAATGAAGCTCAAACTTCTGGTGCTCAGACAATCCAATTTCTTGAAGGTAAAGCTACTGGTATGAAAGCCGTGCGGATGTATAACGAGGCTGGATTGAACTTATTGGTGGCGCCAGATAGAGGAATGGATATTCCAGAGTTGAAAGTACACGGGACAAACGTATCTTTTATGTCATCCACTGGTCTTGTGAACAGCACCTATTTTGTTGAGCATGGGACCACGGGATTTATGCGAAACTTCAATGTCGGATTTCTGACAACGGGTGGCCTCAGCTATATGGGAGCTTCTGGCGATTCGGAGCTAGGTCTGCATGGAACGATTGGAAATACTCCTGCTGAAAACTTTAGTCATCAATTAACAGCAACGGAAGTAATAGTCAGCGGTGCTGTTAGAGAAACAGCTATGTTCGGTGTGAATTTGGTGATGAATCGGAAGATCGTGATTCCCAAGAATGAAACAAAAATACGGATTCATGATGTCGTAATCAATGAAGGCGTTCACCCCGCCTCATTGATGATGCTGTATCATATGAATTTTGGTTATCCATTCTTTAGTCCTGAGTCACAACTAGTATTGAACGCGGCTAAAGTAACGGATCGTGATGGAGATGACGTAAATGATTGGAATCGGTTTGATCAACCGGCACCTGACACGACAGAAAAGGTCTACTTTCATGATTTTTCTGAATATGCAAACAAAGATTTTCAATACCGACTTTTAAGCCCCACGACCGGATTACAGGCAGTCATCACAATTTTCCCTTCTTTGCTATCAGTATTGAACGAGTGGAAGTTAACTCAGACAAAAAATTACGTACTTGGGTTAGAACCAGCTACGAATAATGTCAATGGTATTGAAGCGGCTAAGCGGTCAGGAAACTTGAAAATAATTGAAACGAACGAAAGGGTGACCTTTGACTTAGAAATTGCCTTTTCAAAACTGGAGGTGTAGATCTAGATGAAACGATCTGAAATTAATCAAATTTTGAAAAAATCAGAAATTTTTCTCAAGGAACATCTGGTGTTTCTGCCACCGTTTGCGCAATGGATGCCAGTAAACTGGCAAAATCTTGATAAATCCTATCAAGAAATAACGGATAATATGCTTGGTTGGGACGTGACTGATTTTGGCTCTGGAGACTTCAAGCGGTACGGACTAGTAGCTTTTACTTTCCGAAATGGAAATTATAAAGAGTCAGAAAAATATCCTAAACCATATTGTGAGAAAGTCTTGCTTTTGAATGAGGATCAGGAGCTCCCATATCATTTTCATAGGCTAAAGGAAGAGGATACTATTAATCGAGGTGGAGGAAATCTCCAAATCACTGTTTGGAATTCTACTGAAGATGAGGCTTTGGATGAAGAGAAACCAGTTCATATCGTAAAGGATGGACACAAGTTGGTTCTGGATCCAGGGACGATTGTGACGCTTCATCCAGGGGAGAGTCTTACGACTACCACTGGCATTTATCACAAATGGAATGTCGAACCCAACTCAGGTGAGGTTATGGTTTGGGAGGTTTCTTCTACTAATGATGACAACATTGATAATCGCTTTCTGAAAGATGTGCCACGTGTGCCAGATATTGATGAGGACGAAAAACCATATCGGCTTTTGTTCGGTGATTATAAGAAGTTGTCATAAAGATATGCCTGAAGCCGTTTGTGCTTCAGGTTTTTTAACATGAAGATTGGTACTGACAGATTGTGTTCACGCTTTATTACTAAGCAGTCCCGCCATCGCGGGCTATGGAGGTCTTGAAATGACAAACGAGGTTGTTCTTGGTATTGATTTAGGTACAAGTTCAGTGAAGGTATTAGCCTTATTTCAAAATGGCAAATTTCATACACACGCTGAGCCGCTGACATTGATTCATCCCCAAAACGGATACAATGAACAGCGCCCGGAGGACTGGATCACGCAGACTTTTAAGGCTATTCGAAGTACCTTGATGAACCACAAAATTTCGGGGGATGCTGTTAAAGCCATTTGCTTCTCAGGACAGATGCATGGGTTGGTTGCTCTAGGAAAAGATCAGCAAGTTCTGAGGAATGCTATTTTGTGGAATGATACACGCTCGGCCGCGGAGGTTCAAGAAATTCAAAGTGGCATGGGGCAAGCCTATATTGATATCACAGGCAATCGTGCAGTTGAAGGCTATGTCCTTCCTAAACTGTTGTGGTTGCAAAAACATGAACCGATGATTTGGAATCAAATCGACAAAGTGCTGCTGCCCAAAGATTATCTCCGATTAAGAATGACAGGAAGTCTTGGTACTGATTATTCGGATGCAACAGGCACAGGCTATCTGGATATTGGTAGTGGAAAATGGAGCCGGGCAGTTCTTGAGCATTTTGGAATATCGCTTGATTGGATGCCGAGATTGATGGAAGCAGGCGAGATTGTAGGCGGGTTAACCCAAGCCGCGGCTGATGCTAGTGGACTGTTGACTGACACGCTGGTTACAGTTGGTGGCGCTGATAATGCGATGGGTGCAATTGGTGCTGGTGTGGTAGAAGAAGACCAGTTGATGTCGAGTATTGGCACCTCTGGCGTCATGCTTCATCCAGAGAAGAAGTTGCGTTTAAAGTATAATGGCAGTCTTCAACTGGAAAGACATGCGATTAAGTCACGTTTTTATTCGATGGGGGTCACATTAGCAGCGGGGAATTCGTTGAGCTGGTTCCGTGATACTTTTAGTAGGGGTAAGTCGTTTGAAGACATCGCTCATGATGCTGCCACATCGTCAATTGGCGCTCACGGCGTTTTGTTTGCGCCATATTTGTCAGGAGAGAGAACGCCATATTTTGATCCGCATGTTCGCGGTGGTTTTATGGGTATTTCTAATGACACTAGTTTTAATGATTTTGCTAGGGCTGTTTTAGAAGGAATTGTCTTTTCGCTTAACGATGTTCTTAATCTATATAGGCAATTTGAGGTGCTGCCAAGTGAGATCATTGCGATTGGTGGTGGTGCAAAAAATACATTTTGGGCACAAATGCAAGCCGATGTTTTTGATTTGCCACTCAAAGTGCCAGTCGTTGACGAAGGTCCAGGTTATGGGGCAGCAATCATTGCTTCTGTGGCCGGCAATTGGTTTTCAGATGTTGATTCGGCCATTAACGAGTTGGTGAAATATGACGTCAAGTACACACCTATTGCTGGTAACCGTGACGCCTACGAGGATGTTTATAAAGAGTATCGCCAGTTTTATCGCCGACTTGCATAAGATTTGTGAGTTATGGAAGACGCCTGAATTGATTGGGCGTTTTTTGATAGTTTTAAAAACTTGTTGATGTTTATAACAGACACAATCTGTCGTGTCACACCCGTGTGACAAAATCACAATTAAGTTTGAAAGCGGAATCATTTAGTATAGAGACTGTAAGATAGAAAAGAGGAGCAAACATTATGGCAATGTTCACAAAAGATAATATGGTCATGGATCTCCAAGGAAGTACTCAAAAAGAAATTCTGGAAGATCTAGCTAAAAAGGCTTATGAAATTGGCGCAGTTAAAGATGCCACCACATTGGTCTCAGATTATTTGGAGAGAGAAGCAGAATCAACAACAGGGTTTGGCAATGGCGTTGCGATTCCACATTCAAAGGCAGAGAACAACGTCACAGCAACCATCATCTTTGGGAGAAGCAAACAGCCAATTGAATGGCAATCACTTGATGGACAACCCGCTAATACATTTATTAGTTTGATTGTTCCAGCAGCCGAAGCAGGTGTTCATTTGCAATTGTTAGCAAAACTCAGTCGTCAGTTAGTTCATCCCGAATTTGTCGATGTGTTAAAGAATGGCAGTCAGGATGAAGTTTATGAATTGATTGCAAAGACGATCCAATAATCACTGCATAAAACAATGTCAACAAAGGAGGAGAACATGATGGCTGACTTGAAGATTGTTGGCGTAACAAACTGTCCTGCTGGGATAGCACACACGTATATGGTGGCCGAAGCAATTGAGCAAAAAGCTAAGTCCCTAGGATATGAAGTTCATGTCGAAACGCAAGGGGCAAATGGCGTTGAAAACAAGCTAACAGATGCTGATATTGCGGCTGCAGATTATGTTATTTTGGCGTTAGGCAAAGGCATGAGTGCTGAAGACAAGGCACGATTCAATGGTAAACAGGTCATTGAATTGCCTGTTTCTGAAGCCCTTAAAAAGATTAATGTTATTTTTGATAATTTACATGATGAAGCACATTTGTACACGGCCTCTAAAGTCCAGTTAGGTGATCGTAAGCAAACAGACGGCATTATGAGTCATTTGATGGCTGGTGTCTCTGCAGCATTACCGTTTGTTATCGGTGGTGGCTTGTTGATGGCCTTGGGTAGCTTGATGGTTCAATTTGGAGCTGCGAATGTTGCTCCGAAGGCTGGGCAAATGGCCTCACTCGCATGGGTGTTGAATACCGTTGGTGGATTAGGCTTTACAATGATGATTCCGATCATGGGCGCCTATATTGCTTATTCAATAGGTGATAAACCAGCTTTAGCACCGGCCTTCTTAGTAACGTATCTAGCCAATACCCCAGATATTTTAGGAACACAGGGAGGCGCTGGTTTTCTCGGTGCGATTGTTATCGGCTTGAGTATAGGTTACTTTGTTAAGGCATTTAGGAAAGTTAGGTTAGGCAAGACGTTCCAGTCGACATTGGGCTTTCTCATTATTCCGTTCGTAACGCTTTTACTTTTTGGATTAGTGACGTACTACCTTTTGGGACCGGCAATGGCTTGGTTAATGGCAGCATTACTGGGTTTCTTGAGAAGCATTCCACCAGAAATGAAGATTGCAGGAGGATTCTTAGTAGGGGCGATGCTGGCCTTTGATATGGGTGGCCCAATCAACAAGACCGCTTGGTTCTTTGGATTTTCACTGCTCAGTTCCCATGTTTATACATGGTATGGGATTGCTGGCGTTGTCACTGTATTACCGCCAATGGCAGCTGCGATTGCGACATGGATTAAACCTGGTTTGTTCACCAAGCAAGAACGTGAGTCAAGTTGGCCTGCAATGTTAGTCGGAATGACAGTTGCAACTGAACCAGCGATTCCTTACGCGTTAGCCGCACCAGTGCCAATGATTACTGCGAATACATTGGCCGGTGGGATTGCCGGCGCAATTTCGATGGGACTTGGGGTTGAACGTTTGGCACCGGGACTTGGTGTCTTTGATCCATTGATTGGCTTGTCTCGGCCGGCATGGGCATACTATATCGCTTTAGCAGTTGGTTTAGTCTTAAATGTTTTGTTTGTCATTGTTTTCAAGTCAGCGTGGCTCAAACGACAAGAACGCAAAAATGGCATTATTAGCTTAGACAATCAGCCACAGAGTACGATTGTCGGTAATGGCACTAGCGTTTCAGCAACGCCGACGCAAAGTGCTCAGACAGCAAAGACAATGTCTCCTGAAGCCGCAAAGAAATAGTTATTAAACACGATGGGTGCAGGGGCTGATGTCTCTGCACCTTTTTAGAAAGAAGCGATGCATTTTGACAAAATATGATTTTGATCGGGTAATTGATCGACATGGCACGTTTAGCACACAGTGGGATTACATTGCAGATAGATTTGGGCGAAATGATATTTTGCCATTTTCCATTTCTGATACGGATTTTCCAGTACCTGTTGAAGTTCAGGACGCGTTGCAAAAACGGTTCGCTCACCCTATTTACGGTTATACTCGGTGGAATCACGAGACGTATAAAGACAGTATCGTTCATTGGTTCGAGAGAGATGGCCACACCAAGGTAGATTCAGACTGGATTGTTTATAGTCCAAGTGTTGTGTTTGCAATTGCAACGCTGATTAGGATGAATTCACAGGTTGGTGATGGCGTGGCAGTCTTTACGCCAATGTACGATGCCTTCTATGGTACGATTGAAAAGAATGATCGGATACTGATGCCAATTCGCTTGGAAGCGGCAGATGCAGGTTATCAGATTGATTGGGACAGTCTTGCAACTGTCTTGGCCGAAGAACGGACGAAAGTATTTTTGCTAACAAACCCGCACAATCCTACTGGTCGAGTCTTCTCAAAAGCCGAATTGAAAAAGCTTTACGATCTTTGCCAAGTTAATCATGTTTTCTTGATTTCAGATGACATTCACCGCGACATGGTTTACCTGCCACATGCTTATGAACCGATTACAAATATTGGCACGGAAAATGTTGCGCTGTGTTGTTCAGGTTCGAAAACATTCAATACGCCTGGACTGATTGGCTCTTACGTCTTTTTACCTGAACCGACTTTGCGAGCGCAGTTCTTGACAGAATTGAAACAAAAGAATGCCTTGTCATCGGTCAGTATCTTTGGCATGTTGGCACAAATTGCGGCTTATAATGGATCTGAAGACTATGTTCAACAACTGACCGCTTATACTAAGCATAACTTAGAGACGGTGGCCAGTTACCTGCGACAAAACTTACCCGAAGTCAAGTTTTCACTTCCAGATGCGACCTATTTGGCTTGGATTAATGTGAGCGGATTGAATATCAGTTCAGACACATTGCAACGTCAATTAGTTGATGTCGGACATGTGGGGATTATGCCTGGAAAGACATATGGCGATGCTAGGTATTTGAGAATGAATATTGCCTGTCCACAAGAAAAGTTATTGGATGGCTTGGAACGGCTAAAGAAAGGAGTTAAAGGATAACATGTTACCCCTCAGAGAAGTTAAAATCTTACGCCTATTGTCCCAGCAAGATTTCTCTGGGGATGAATTGGCGAAGCAGTTAAATGCATCTCGGCGAACAATCGTCCGAGACATTGCCGCGATTAATGATGAAATTCAAACTAATCGTATTGGCAGAATTACAACGCAGAATAAATATCATCTGACAACGCTGAATCCCGGTAAATTGACCACACTATTAAACACAAGTCGTGATGAAGCAAATGAAATATTACTTCGACTATGTATTCGGCGAACAGTAGCAATGGGCGATTTGACGGCGGACATGTTTCTATCGCGTGCTCAGGTTGCTGATTATCTTGTTGAACTAAACAGTGATTATCATGATCTTTTTCATATATCCAGTCGCCCAGGAACTGGCGTGACGATTAATATGAAACGGTTAACACGGATCGATATAGCGGCTGACTGCATTTTTGAATTTCCACAATTACTGGACAAAGTTGTGCCGGAAGTTGAAAACACGCAACGAGTCATCACTTATTTGACAGCAAACCCTTGTCCTTATCAGGAGTGGGTCATTGATAGCCAGTGGCGAGCGCAGGTGATCAGCGCCTTCGTTTGCCTGCCACCGTCAAAGACACATTCGTCCGAAGCATCGACAACTACTTTGGTGCACCAGTTTGTTCAAGGCCGTGCAGATCTTTTGGCAAGTTTAATGGCAAAACACGAAAGTATTGTACAAAAATTCTCTCAAACAGCCGACAAGTTTCAATTGGAAGCAATTGGACAGAAAACACTAGAGTCATTGTTCACTCACTTTGGTCGTGAGTGTGCATTCCCGCGGCCTCTGAGTACTTTAAGCAACTTTGATATTACAAGACTTTCTGCTCAAAATCCTGTTGCCTTTGATTTTGCACAAGCAGTTACAGTTGAACTATTAAAGACAGATAATCGAATGTGGATGGATGCAAACTTCTTGGCTCTGTATATTGTTCAGGCAATTAATCAGCGAGAAGTAAAACCGGTTAAAATTCTTTTTTTGGCGCCTCGTATGTCGTTAGCCCAAATTAATTCAACGATTATTCAGCAGAAGCTGCATAACATTGTACTTTATACCGTTCATAGTTTGACAGATGCAGAAACTGCATATACCAAACATCATTTTGATTTAGCCATTGCTAATGTTCGAAATGACGTCATTGAACAATCTTCAATTAAATTTTCCTTGACGTTTTCGGCTGTTGCCTCTGATGAAGACATTGCAATACTCGAGCAGTTAGTCAATGGTCAGTATTATCATGACAATATCGCAGCAATGCTCGCACCAAATCATTTTGTCAACGTAACCAGAGCAGACAAGTTTTTGCCTGTGCTGAGAAAGGGGCTGCAAAGTTTCAACGATACAGGATTGCTGACTGATGCAGATCTTGTGAAAATCGTTGAACGCGAAGAAGCCGGCAATCAGTTAATTTTAAACCACATTTCTATTCCGCATATTGTGACATCCAGCGTTTCAGATTATCGCTTATTTGCGATTAAGCCCGATCGAGCGATCACTGTTGAAAATCAGGAAGTCTATTTAATGGTTATCGTCCTAGTTGGCACTTCGCAAGCGGAGAAAAATACAATTTTTAGTTATTTGTATCAAACGTTAAGAAAGTACACAGTCACGAATATTAGACAGGTTCAAACCTATCAGCAAGTTATTGAATTGCTTAGGGGCATGATGCAGTTTGACAGCTGAAACTCGGGCAAAGTCTTATGATCAACCATGTCCTTTTGTCCTAGATAGGACCTCTAGTTTCAATATTGTTTTAAAGCCTCCAACCACAAAGTTTGGAGGCTTTTTGCTATGAAGATACTTTCAACACCGTCACTGTAACAACTGTTTGTTGATATCTTAGAAAGTGAAGTCACGTCTTATTTGCTGTGTGTGATACAGCAAACAACATTGCATTTCCGGTTAAAGAAGTTGTACCGGAAAAGTTGTATTTTTGTCCCGGAAAAAGATATACCAATGTAACCGCTTGCTGGCATGCAATAATGAAATTGTCAGGAGGTGGGGTACTTAAGTAGTCTGTGGGAGAAGGGGGCAATCATGAACGAGAAAATCAAACAATTGCTTGACATCTTATTGCAGCAAAAGAGCTACCTTACCGCATTACAACTATCCGAAATGCTAGGTGTGACTGAAAGGAGCATTCGAAACTATGTAAGAATCTTAAATAGCAGCGAGACGCAGGACCCTTTGATTGTTTCATCAAATAAAGGCTATAGGATTCAACGCGATCTGTATACCGAAAGTATCGAGAATCGCCTCTTTGCTAAAGACGATGCTGACCTGCTTTTCAAAATTGCCTTAATTCTAATGAACCAATCGACATTCATCACATTTGATGACCTTGCAGTTCAGTTGAATTACTCTGTCGAGAGTATTCGAAGTAAGGTGCAAGCTTTATTCTCAAAGATTCATGATATGAATCTACACGTTACGTTGGAATCACGAATCTTTACAGGTATTCGAATTTTAGGAGAGGAGAACCAAAAACGACTACTTCTAGAACAATTAATACCTATTGAAGAAATCGTAAAAGGAAATTTGACCGAGTCAACTTTTAAGTTATTAGGAAAGCTGTCAAGCAAAGAGGCTATCAACACAGAAATCAGCAGTATTGATACAGTTTTCTCACGGCACCATACGACGATGGACTTCATTGTCTACGCAAAGATTATTTGCCATATGATCATTGCTGTGAGCCGTTACAAAGATGGCCATTCGATTAGCTTGTCTGAAGTTGGCAGCAACAATAAGAGTCATCCTGAATTTCAACTAGCTTCTTCTTTATTAGCGATGTCTGTTTTACCAATTAACAATGAAGCGGAAACAATGGCGCTTACGAATTATCTAATAGCCTTGCCGTTGAATATGCCAGGAGCGTTTGTGCCGGAAATGAATCAACTGCAGCGCAATCGGTTAGAAGCTTCATTAAAAAGGGCAGAGGAATATTATGGCATTCCACTGTATTCTAACGAGCGTTATCGAGCTCAAATCATGAATCATATCATGAGATTACTTGATCCGTTGGAAGAAAGTATACCGATTTTTAATCCATACTCTAAACAGACAAAAAGAGAATACCTGTTTGCCTATTCGATCGCATGTTTTCTCTATGATGACTTGGAAAGTGATTTTCGTTTACAAATACCCGAATCAGAAGTAGCTTATCTGGCTATTCATATTCAGCTTGTTTTAACTGAAGAAACAAAAAATGGCATCCAAACAAAATTAGTTTTTCAAGGTAAAAAAGCCGAGGGAGAATTGTTTCGGTACAAGATTCAGACCTATTTTCCCCGGATAGATATTAAGACTGTCACCCCAACAATGGTTCAGGCGGACCTTCAGAAGTATCAACTGATCATTCGCTGTGGTTTTCAGGAACCTGTGGCTGCTAATTCTAAAATTGTTGAGATTAGCAAAGAGATGAATACAAGAGATATCGCGAAGATTCAAAATTTTGTTGAAACCGTTGGCACAGCCTCTTTAATCCAACAGCTTGATTATCATCATATGAATGAATCTTCCAGCGAGTCTGCGATTGAGTATTTATTGAAAAAATCAGGGTACTTCAACCTTTTGCCATACTTCCAAAAACGCGAGTCCATGTCACCAACAGACATTGGGCATCTTGTGGCGATGCCGCACCCGTTTTTAAAAGGGTCAGAGACGACTGCCAAGGTCATTATAGGGATTAATAGAACAGAAATTCCGTGGGGACATCAGAAGGTTAGATTAATTGTGATTTATATTCCTGCATCTGACCTTAAAACAAACAAAAACTTCTTTAATGACGTGTATGAGCACACAAGCAATTTAGCGGAAGTTCACGCCTTATTGGAAACCAAAACAAAAGAAGAATTTATTAAAGTTTGGAATAGAAAAGGAGATTATTCAAATGCTCTATAACATGGTTGATTTACTGAGTGTCGCATATAAAAATAATTTTGCCGTTGGATCCTATAATGTTGCGAACAGTGAGTTTGTTGAAGCAATTATTCACGCAGCAGAAGCTAAAAATGCACCGGCAATTATTCAGATTCATCCTAACGAGATCAATTTGGTGGGCGACGATTTCACTGCCTATGTCAGACAAGCAGTTGATCGTACGCGCATACCAATGGCCATTCATGTGGACCATGGGGCAACACTAGGGGATTGCGTACGCGGCATTCATAACGGATATACGTCAGTCATGATTGATGCATCAGCAAAGTCGTGGGATGACAATGTGGCACTTACCAAACAAGTCGTTGATGTGGCACATAGCGTGGGTGTTTCTGTTGAAGCAGAGCTTGGAACAATTGGGTCTAATGAACTTTCAACAGAAGGGACAGGTGTCAACACGATTCTCTATACCGATCCAGAAGACGCAAAGAAGTTTGTGAGTTTGACAGGTGTTGATACTCTAGCTGTCGCAATTGGTACGCGTCACGGGCATTATAGTCATGTCGAAAAGCCGGAACTGCGAATTGATTTACTTGAAAAGATTCATGAAGCTGTGGATATTCCACTAGTCTTACATGGTGGATCAGACAATAAGGATGAGGAAATCAAAAAAACATACCTTCACGGTGTAGCAAAGATTAACCTTTCGACGGATATGAAAACCGCATTCTTCGCCCAACTACGCAAAAATTTGGATGACAACCCTGATGCCTATGAGCCAGATCAGTTGATGCCATCAGCTAGGAAGGCAGCGCAAGACATTGTTGAACACAAAATGGATCTTTTTAATTCTACCGGCAAAGCTGACCTGTACTAGAAATAATGATCGAGGAATCCAAGCTTGGAGGTGAACAAAATGCGTATTGACGAATTAATTGATATTAAGAATATTGATACTAGCATTGAACCAATGACGAAAGATCAAGCCATTGCACGCATGATCAATAAACTAAAACTGAATGGTTATGTTCAAGACGCAGATACATTCAGTAAGGCTATCTATCAACGCGAAAATGAGATTTCAACTGCAGTTGGATATGGCGTTGCAATCCCGCACGCTCGAACTAGCGCGGTTAAAAAATCAACGATCAGTGTCTTTAGAGATCTCTCTGGTATTCCGTGGGGACAGAAAAAAGTTAATTTAGTGTTCATGATTGCTGCTGAAGAGGACGCTTCAGACGAACATTTGAAGATGTTGTCAAAGATCTCGACTTTTTTAATGGATGAGAGTTTTCGAGCTAAATTGATAACTGCAGCAGACCCTAATGAAATGTACGAAATTCTTGTTCAAGAGGATGCTAAGAAAAATACTGAAACAGATATTTCGCAAGCACGAGAAGCTGCTGGAAAGTATCTTGTCGGGATTAGTGCTTGTATGACCGGTATTGCACATACGTATATGGCGGCTGAGGCACTGGCCAATGAGGCTAAAAAGCGAGGCATGCGGGTCAAAATTCAAACCAATGGTTCTACTGGTGTTGAAAATAGACTTACCTCAAAAGATATTGAAGAAGCTGACGCGATTGTGGTGGCGCATGATGTCAAAGTTGATACCACAGTTTTTGGCTCAAAGCCTTTCTTGGACGTACCTGTTAAGCGTGCCATCGACCAACCGAGTTCAGTTGTTGATCAAGCTTTAGAGAAAGATGCAACAAGTCCAAAATCTGCTCCGACGCATAAGAACCTTGAAGCAGCTTTAGGGAAAGAAACCAAACCTGAAGAAGATTTGACTGGGGGCGGCAAATTTGCCCGCGCTTTTTACACACACATCATGAGTGGTGTGTCCTATATGATTCCATTTGTTGTCGTCGGCGGTATCTTTATTGCCATTTCCTTTATGTTTGGTATCTACGCTTCAGATCCGAAGAGTGATCAGTACAATATTTGGGCAGCATTTTTCAATGAAATCGGTGGTAATGCGGCCTTTAAACTCTATGTTCCGATTCTCGGTGGCTTTATTTCTTGGAGTATTGCAGATAAAGCAGGCCTAGCCCCTGGTATGATCGGTGGTATGATGGCCGTCAATGGCGGGTCAGGCTTCTTAGGGGGCATGGTCGCTGGTTTCTTAGCTGGGTATGTTACTCGATTCATTGTCAAAAAGACACAGAATGTTCCTCACTCATACAAAGGTATTATGGCGGTATTAGTGATCCCGCTCGTAGCAACCTTTATTGTCGGGCTCGTCATGTTTTTCCTTCTAAATACACCAATGTCGAATATGATTGGGTTCCTGACAAACTGGTTGAAATCCATGACGGGCGTGAATGCTTTCTTGATGGGAGCACTTCTTGCCGGCATGATGGCCTCCGATATGGGTGGTCCAATCAACAAGACTGCTTCGGCTTTTGGACTTGCAATGTTCGCTTCAAAGATTTATGGACCTTCAGCGGCATTGATGGTTGGTGGTATGGTTCCTCCGCTCGGCATTGCACTTGCAACCGTATTGTTTAAGCGCAAGTTTACAATCCAAGAACGCGAAGCGGGCAAGGCTAACTGGGTATTGGGAGCAAGTTTCATTACAGAAGGCGCAATCCCATTTGCCGCAGCCGATCCATTAAGAGTTATCCCAGCAAATATTATCGGCGGTGCAGTCGGTGGCGCACTCTGCATGGCAGCAGGTATTACTTTGCAAGCCCCACATGGCGGGATCTTTGTCATCCCAATTGCTTGCAACAAGCCAATTCTTTATATTGGTTGTATCTTAGTTGGAACAGTCATTACGGCGCTCATTTTAGGCTTTACCAAAAAGACTTTGAATGAGCAGCAAATGAATCAACGGATGGCTGCCGGTATTATCTAAGCTTTATGCAAATCTCAAAGTGAATATGGCGGGTTATTTGTCCTCAGAAAGTTCGGTTATAGTTGCGACTATACCGGGCTTTTTTAATGCTGTTTATTTGAGCAATTTTAATTTTTAAACCGTAAGCGTTTACAAAGTGAAAATTAGATGCTACTATGATGTCGAGATGACCGGACGTCTAGACAAATAAAAGTGTGGAGGTTTGTATGACAAATTGGATCAGTCTTGCTGGAAAAAGAGTTGTGATCACAGGTGGCAGTTCTGGTATAGGCAGCATAATCGTCAAGCAAATGCTGGCAAGTGGTGCGAAAGTATCCTGTCTTGACGTTAAGCCATCGGAGTATGAAGGCCAATATTTCTTTTTTGAGTGTGATATTAGCGACCAAAATCGTGTGAACGCGGCGATTAACTCAGCAGCTGAAAAGATGGGTGGGATCGATGTCTTGATCAATGACGCTGCGATTAACTCGCCTAAGATGATTTACGATTTTTATGGCGAAGAGGCGGGGCATCAATATGATGATCGAGATTTTGATAGACACTTTGACATCAACGTGAAAGGGGTACTTCATTGCGTTCAAGCGGTTATGCCACATCTGTTGTCAAATAACGGTGGCACCATTATTAACATGAGTTCAGAAGCCGGGAGTGAAGGGTCAGTTGGTCAAGCACTTTATTCGGCAACAAAGGGGGCGGTGAATGCCTTAACATTCTCAATCGCAAAGGAACTGGGTCCGAAAAATATTCGGGCGGTAGCGGTCGCACCAGGAATTAATGAACCGACGCCGATGGGGAATAGTCAGCATGTAGCAGATCTTGGCTATACACGCGGGGATTTTAAACAGAGTCGAGAAAAACAGGCTGAAAAATATCTGAGCAATATTCCGCTGAGACGCGTAGGGCGATTGAGCGAAATAGCTGATTTGATTATCTATCTTGCCAGTGATCATTCTAGTTATATTTCTGGCACAGTGGTCAACATTACTGGAGGGAAGTCCCATGGGTAATTCTAATAAGCGTGAACCATGGATCATTCTTGTATCACATGGTCACATGGCTAAAGAAGTTCTAGCTAGCGCGGAAATGATTATGGGCAAGCTAAAAGAAGTTAAAACATTTTCGCTAATTGAGGGGGAAAGCCCAGAGAAATTGATCCATCAAATGATGGCAAGTTTGCGAGATGCTCCGGAGAATTCAATCATTTTAGTTGACTTACTCGGGGGAACACCATCGAATGTCATTTCAAAGATAGCAAGTCAACACGACTATGCGGTCGTTACGGGCCTGAATTTGGGAATGTTGATCGAAGCGGAGATGTTGCGATATCAGAATAAGGACAATGATCCGCGTCAAGTAGCAGAGAAGCTTGTTGAATCGGGCAAGAAAGGCATTGTTGATTTGAAAAAGAGGTTGGCAGAAACCTCAATTGAGGAGGGGGAATTGTAATGCTGGATGGTGTGAAATTAACCAGAATTGATTATCGGTTGATTCATGGACAGGTCATCACGAAATGGACTAATAAAGCCGCAGCGAATCGAATCATTGTCGTAAATGACGAACTGGCTAAAGATAAATTTATGGCATCTGTGTATACGATGTCTGCACCACCTGGAGTTAAGGTACAAATTGCAACAATTGATCAATTTGTAAAAGCATATTTGAAAGCGGATTCATCACTCGATAAGGGCAATATTCTACTTTTGTTCCGGTCTATTGCCGATGCCCTGACTGCAAGTGAAGCTGGTGTGCACTTTAAAACCATTCAAGTAGGCGGTCTTGGGTCAGGTGATGGTAAAGGGATGGTTGTTAAGGGAGTTTTTGCAAGTGCGACCGATATTGATCAGTTGGAGAAAATCCAAGCAAAAGGATCAGAAGTGTCCTTCCAAGTCACACCAGAGGAGCCAAAACTGTCATTAAGTCGAGCTAAAGCAAAGGTTGGAGGGGAATAACATGTTGGGTGTTTCAATATTTACCGGTATTTATTACTGGATCATGAAAACCGATGTTGGTTATGGTTTTACTCACGCGATGAGGCAACCACTGTTTTCTGCATTATTTATTGGACTCATTATGGGTGATTTTACGAGAGCAATTGTTATTGGGGCCGCCATTCAAATTCTATATATCGGATTAGTCGCTGCTGGATCAAACTTGCCAGCGGACGACTGCCTGGCAGGATTAATTGCCATTCCAATTGCTATTGCTTCGCATCTCAGTCCGGCTGTCGCTGTGACAATTGCCGTTCCTGTCGGCGTCTTAGGTGTTTTCTTAGATCAATTCAGAAAGACGATCAACATCGTTTTTGTTCATATGGCAGATCGATTTGCTGATGAAGGTAAACCTAAACAAGTGGTCATGTCAGCGATCGTGTATCCGACGTTGTTGTCATTCGTTTATCGCTTTCCGGTTCCTTTTATTGCCAATATGTATGGGGCAAAAGCTGTTACTGCATTTATGGATGCTATCCCTAAATGGCTTACGAATGGGTTTGGCGTTATGGGTGGCTTATTACCAGCCTTGGGATTTGCATTAACCATGTTTGTTATTGGCGATAAGAAGTTGTTGCCGTGGTTCTTTATTGGATTCTTTATTGTCGCTTATCTGAAACTGCCTGTCATGGGTGCAGCTATCATTGGCGGGTGTGCGATTCTGTTGATCTCTCTGGCACAAGGTAAACGAGAAGAGGAGGAGACTTTATAATGGCTGAATTAAACAAAGGGCAAACTGCAGAGACCATCACCTCACCTAATCAGACTCCTAAAATTACTGAGAAGGACGTCAAGAACAGTTGGTTACTCTATTATCTTGTTGCTGAAATGGGAATTTCCTACGAACGATTACAGGCTTTAGGCTTTACGGTTTCGCTACTACCTATTCTGAGAAAACTATATAAAACAAAAAATGATTTAAAGGATGCCATCAAGCGGCATCTGGTCTTTTATAACACAGAGGCCGTATTTGGTTCTCTTATCAACGGCATTGTCATTTCGATGGAAGAACAAAAGGCACATGGAGAAGATGTTACCTCAGAGGCAATTACTGGTGTGAAAACAGGTTTAATGGGACCTCTCGCCGGTATTGGTGATTCGATTGATTGGGCTACATTGAAACCGATTATATTTGCTCTGGCGGCTACGTTATCTGCCTCGGGCAATCCAATTGGCGCGTTTGTTCTGCTGCTACTGCCAATTGTTCAAGTGATTGTTGGACGTACTTTAGCGGGTATTGGTTATAAAGCGGGCCGTGAGTCCATCACGGAGATGCTCGCATCGGGTAGAATTCAGCAACTGATTACAGGTGCAAAAACGATGGGGTTGTTCATGATGGGCGCGCTGTCGTCAACTTATATTGCCGTTAAGACCCCCATCAAAATTAATTTTGGATCCGGGAATACAACATTTGTTCTTCAGAAAGTGTTTGACAGTATTGCACCTGGATTACTTTCTCTTGCAGTCGTGATGTTCATTTACTGGTGGCTTAACAAACGAAGCCAAAATCTGTCAATCGTTGTGTTGCTCATTGTGGCAATTGCGCTTTTAGGCGCCTTTACTGGTTTCTTAGCGCCACTAAGTTAACGGAAGGACATGAAGACAATGAAAAAAAGCGCAGTACACTTTGGCTCAGGGAGTATAGGTAGAGGTTTTATTGGTAAGCTTCTGCATGATTCTGGTTATCAGGTCACAATGTTGGACGTTGATGACAGCATTATTAGTAGCATTAATGCTATCGGAGGATACGATCTGTATCTCATTAATCATAATTATCAAAAGGTTTTTATTGATCAGGTGAGCGCGATTAATAGTCTGAAGGATACGCAAGGTGCGATTGATGCTATTAAGGACGCTGACATCATCACAACAGCAGTATTGGCAACTAATTTGGAAAAGATTGCCCCCATACTTTCTAAAGGCCTAAAGGCGCGGTTGCAGCTTAGAAAGGCCAAAGTAAATATTTTAGCTTGTGAAAATCTAGAAAACAACTCAGGGGTCCTACGAAAGAAGGTATTGGCACTCGGAGAAATAAAGGAAAACGATTTAGAGTCAATTGCCGCATTTCCCGATACCGAAGTGGATCGTTTAGTCCTCAAATCTGAGAGGAATGGAGAGCCGGCTATTGATATTGGCGATGAGTTTGAACTTGTGGTTGATAAAACAAAGTTGGTCAATCCGGGGGTTGAACCAATTAAAAATGCTTTTTACACGACAGATATCCACAAATATTTTGAACGAAAACTCTTCATCATCAATACTGGCCATTGCTGGGCTGGATATGTTGGTCATGTATACGGCTATAAAGTTATTCAAGATGTTTTTGCAAACAAGCCGTTGCTACGCGCAACGCGAGAAGCCATGAAAGAAAGTGCGGTACTAATTGAGAAAAAGTATGGTTTTTCAAAAGATGATCTAGATGACTATATCTCATTTGCACTCAATCGTTTTATGACGCCGGGCGTGGTTGACCAAATTGCCAGAGTATCACGTAATCCAATTCAGAAAATTGGCCCTCAGGAGCGGTTAGTTCAACCTGTCCAGCAACTAGCAGATCGCAACTTGCCTTATCAACAACTAGTTAAAGGAATTAGCGCGGCACTGCTGTTTGACCTTGATACAGATCAACAAGCCATCGAGCTACAACATTATATTGAGAAAAATGGAGTAAAACAAACCATTGTCCACTTTACAGGGATTGCTGAAGAATCTGTACTCTTTTCTCAAATCATGGAGCATTACAACCGGTTTAAGCAAATAAAAGAAAAACGAACGAACTGAAGGAGGTGGTCAGATTGTCGCTATCATTTTCCAATAAAGAAGGTGTCACTATTCCTATTCGTATCATCAATAACTTGATTAATGAGAAGGACACTTTAAGTGAGCTGGATAGCTTCGTTGGTGACGGAGACCATGGCATTAACTTAGCAAAAGGTATGACGCTGGCAAAGAAAAAGATTTCGGTTGCAAATGACACGATGTCTTCTGGTTTTGAAAAAATAGCCCATGCACTTGAAAATGAAGTTGGCGGCTCGCTTGGTCCACTTTTCGGATTTTTCTTTGAAGCAATGAGCTCGGAGTCGAAGGATCATCAGGCGATCGATGGTCAGGTGGTATATGACATGATGACTGCTGCTGCGGAACAAGTTGCTTATCTTACAGAAGCTAAGGTGGGGGACAAGACCATTGTCGATGTTCTTTTTCCAGCAGTGGATGCTTACAAGGAATCATGGGAACAAACTCAAATTACTCAAAGTGCATTAACGGCCATGGGAAGGTCTGCTCAGGAAGGATTAAAAGCAACTGCAAATATGCTGGCCGCTTATGGACGCGGACATCGTCTTGGTGAAAAAGTGATCGGACATCAAGATTCAGGAGCTACGACAATGAACATGATCTTTCAAACGTTTATTTCAGAAGTTGAGAAATTAGTTGCTTAATTTTAAAGAGGGGGAAGTTAATGAGTGACTTGCGAAGATTTGTTAATGATCCAGAAAAAGTGGTCGAAGACGAACTGAATGGATATCTGTTAGTCCATGGAGATCAAGTTCGGCGATCAGAGAGAAATGCTCGTGTTCTCGTGAATCGCCAAAGAAATCCTCATCGTAAAGTGGCTTTGATCTCTGGAGGAGGAAGTGGCCATGAGCCTGCTTTTCTAGGCTATTTAGGAAAAGGCTATCTTGATGCTGTGGCAGTCGGTGAGGTTTTTGCCTCTCCTCCGGCCGATGCCTTCTTGGATGCTGCTCTTGAGGCCAATATCGATGGCGAGGTTATCGCCCTGATCGGGAACTATGCTGGAGATGTCATGAATATGAAGATGGCGGCAGCTAAGGCGGGCCGGCAGAACGTCCGAATTCATATTTTAACTAGCAAAGATGATATCGCTTCAGCTCCTAAAGAAGAAATCGATAGACGATATGGCATGGCTGCAGGCTTCTTTACTTGGCGCTTTGCGGGTTATCTAGCAGATCAAGGATTAGATGCAGAAGAAATCGTTGCAAGGGTTGAGAATCTGTCCAATAGCATTCGCAGTATTGTGGTCGGCCTGTCCTCGCTAGAAATTCCGTCTGCTGGAAAAGAAAATTTTGTTGTTCCTGAAGGAAAGATGGAATTCGGTATTGGCCACCATGGAGAAGCTGCGATTGATACACCTGAACTGATGTCTGCAAATATGATCGGTAAAAAGATGACCGAGGCTCTCTTGAATGATTATGCCCTTGAAAGGTCAACAAGTTTTGTAGCCATGATTTCGGGGTTAGGAGCGACGCCACCAATGGAACAGTACATTATGGCAGATGCTGTGAATCAAGCATTTAAGACATTAAATCATTCGTTAAGCAAGGTGTATGTCGGTAACTTCATCACATCACTTAATATGAATGGTATTTCGTTAACCCTTGTTCCAGCAGAATCACAACTCGTGTCCTCTTTAGAGACGCCTTATCAACCAAATGAATTTAAAACCTTTTAGGGAGTGGTACTTTTGACCAAAACAAAATATCAAGTTGCGCTAGATTCTTTCTCATTAGATGATGCGGTCAAGTTTGTACGAACCATCGAGGACTACATTGATATTATCGAGATTGGAACACCCTTAGTCATTGATGAGGGGATGCATGCGGTTCGTCGGATGATTAAAGAATTTCCAAACAAGGAAGTTTTATCTGATGAAAAGATCATGGATGGCGGTTATCACGAGGCTGATCTTGGCTATCAAGCAGGCGCCAAGTATGTCACTGTGTTAGGCGTGGCTGAAGACAAAACGATTCAAGGATGTTTAGATGCAGCACACGATGCAGATGCCATTTTGGTTGTAGATACGCTTAAGATTCCAAACTTGGCTGAACGTGCCAAGGAAGTTGAGGCGATGGGGGTTCATTTTATCTCTGTGCACACAGGTTTTGACCAGCAGCAGATGGGAAGAACGCCATTAAATGATCTTCGAATCGTTAAAGCAAATACAAACTCAATCCGGGTCTCAGTTGCAGGAGGCATTAATTCCAAGACTATTGACCAATATCTAGCTTTAGAGCCTGACGTTGTGATTATGGGAGGCGGGCTTGCTGACGCTGACGATCCAGTAGACGAGGCTCGTAAGATTCGTGAGGCAATCGAAAAGCATGAAACGGAGGGAAGCAGACAATGACAGATCGAAGCTTGAACACGATCCTTGAAGAATTAACTCAAAATGCTAAATTTGTTAAGGCAGCTCAACTTCAGTCGGCAATCAATTCAATTATGAATGCTAAACGAATCTTTCTTGCTGGTGCCGGACGTTCAGGATTTGCAGCTCGTGGATTCGCCAATCGGCTCATGCATTTAGGATTTCATTCAAATTTTGTTGGTGACACTGTTACCCCTTCTATACAGAAAGGGGATTTGCTAATCATTGGCTCTGGATCCGGTGAGACTGCAAGCCTAGTTAGTGATGCGAAGAAAGCTAAGCAGGTTGGAGCTCATATTGGAACACTCACGATATTTCCTAAAAATACGATTGGCAGCCTGTCCGACTGGCATATCGTTATTCCGGGGGTTACTTCAAAGGTTGATGGTGAAAATACGGAACATGGGCAATCAATCCAGCCCCACGGCTCATCATTTGAACAGTTGAGCTGGTTAGTATATGATGCCCTTGTGGTATATTTGATGCAAGAGACGAAACAGGGCGACAACGAAATGTTTGCCCGCCATGCAAATTTGGAGTAAAAATAGAGTTAAGTTGGTACGCTTTGGGCGCCGGAGGCAATGAAGACTATTACCGGCGAGTGAGGCGTACTTTTTTTGTAGGAAGGGGCGATTTTCATGAAGGGAGAACGGATCGATTTTGCCGAGAACGTTCCTCTTTACATTATGATTGAATCCGCTGTTGAACAGCGACTCTTAGATGGCACCTATCAAGTTGGCAAGATGATCCCAACAGAGTTCGAGCTTATGGATGAGTTCTCTGTTAGCCGGGAAACAGTTAGAAAAGCAATCAATTTGTTGGTCCAGAGGGGAAAGCTCGAGAAAAAACGTGGAATTGGTACGTTTGTAGCTTCTCCATCTGAAACTGAATGGCGGCTTAACAATCTTTCCAATTTCAATGCTATGGCTGCCCACGCTGGTCACCATGCAGAAACAAAAGTCATAAGTGCTAAAATTGTCCCATCCGATAACCGCTTAAAGCGAATATTTGGTAGTAAGGTAAGTCAGTATAATTATTTTGAACGTGTTCGATCATTGGATGGCGATCCAGTTGAATACGTTGAAACCTTTGTACCGCTGAAAGTCGCGCCCACACTGCAAACTGTATTAAAAGACAACACTTCCCTGTACAAGGTGCTTAGAGACCAATATAATGTCATCGTTTCGCATGGTAAAAAAGAGTTCCAGGCATCGAATAGTACGAGCAAAGAAGCCAAATATCTTCGAATCACTGAGGGAGATGCAGTTCAGTTAGTCGCAACGACAGTATCTGATAAAGCTGGTAGGGTTGTTGAATATTCATTGGCTAGAAATAATGGTATCGTCAGTTCGATTGAACTCGATATCCAAGTTAAATGAAATACTTGTAGCCTTAAATGCTACAATTCATGGTTAGATAAAAAAAGTAGCGAACACATTTTTGGCGATGTGTCCGCTACTTTTTAATATTCAGTTTTACAAGCTAGTTTCGTGTTTAAAAGGCAGTTAAGAGTTTTAAACATTGAGGACGGTAGAGGGTGGCTTGTCTAAGCATCGTAGTCAGGTTCATTTGCAAGAATCCAATCTTCGGCTTCTTTTGACCACAGACCGTCATGCTTGGCAAGAATTTTACCTAGGTCTGTGGCAGGATCTACTTTCGCCAATTCAATACGATCGAATTTTTTGCCACTGTAAACCAACTTTTTTCCACCGCCAATTTCAGGTTGATTCATCGTCGTTTCACCTGCGTCATTCAAACCCATAACATGGGTAATGACTTTGGAGACGTCGAGTTTCTTCTCGGCAATTAGCTGTGCTGCTTCAGCTTCATTATTAGCATCGCCACCTGATGTACCAACAAAATGAGTGAAATTATAGTGAATGTTATAGAAATTTACAGAAGCTGAGAAGTCTTTCTTCATTGGGCCTGCGAACTGATTTAAGCACCCGTCAGGATTGAGCAGGGAGTCTGCTAAAGTTGCTAACGGCGCAACGCTGATCATCAAAAACGCGTCATCATACCCAGTGCCATCCACTGCATCTAGAAGAGCTTCTTTCTGTTCATCAATTGACAAGCCGTTGACGTTGACAAATTTGATGTCTACCCAATCAGATGGGTACAGTTTCTTTGCGCGATCCAGTTTGTCCTGATTGACGTCCGTCACAACAAGCGTAGATGGCTTCTTTGGACCATGTAATGCATAATCAATAGCCAGCAACCCCATCGGGCCTGTGCCGCCCATGATTAACATATTGCCACCCTCTTTAATCCCTGTGGTTGGTTGATAAGAGTGGAAGTTAACATGGTACTGTGCTCTAAATGCTGCGATGACGCAACTTACTGGTTCGCATAAGGAGCCCTCATAATAAGCATCGCCTTCAAATGGAATTAGGCAGCCCATCGTCATTACTTCATCAGGGATGATAATCTTTGTGGCATCCCCGCCAATATATGGGTATGAGTATCCAGGAACAAACGGCGTATCTTGACGAGCCAAATTTGGTTGAATCACGTAGTTTTGGCCGGCATGAAACTTTGATTGCCACTTTTTACCCACTTTTAAAATCTTCCCAGAAAACTCATGGCCAAGTACTGCTGGATTATGGGCCAAGTCATCTGGTGTCTTCTTATGATCTTCACCCTCCATTGCAAGTTTCCATGATGACATACACATCGTGTCGCTCACAACAGTTGCAAGAATTTCATCGTCCTTCATCTCAGGAAGGTCAAAGGTGTCAATTCGAAGATCCTTCTTACCGTAAATTCGTAATGCTGTGCTTTGCATGTTCGTGTCCTCCATTCACAAGTGTGATATTTAATTTAGAAGCTTACTTATCTTGGCTACAAACTGATGGTAATTCAGTAAATAGAAATGGACAAGTAAGCGCTATCAAATATTCACAAATGTGAAATAGTTAGGACAAGTCTTTTATTGATTTTGCTGTTGCTTCAGTTGTGATCAAAGTATTTAAGAGTCCGCCACGCAAAGCAGCAAGGATAGCAGTGACTTTATCTTCGCCAAAAGCAATTCCGACAGAATATGGCACTTTCTTTAAGGCGGATAAAGGGAGGGCAACAAGAATAGAGTCAATATCACGAGTTACTTTGCCGTTTTTATCGAAGGGATGGGAAAGGATATCGCCTACCATTTCAGCACTGAAATATGACTTGAAGTTTGTGTTCTCATAAAAGGCTTGCCAGTCGGGTGAATCAGTGATGAGCGAGCTACCCATCCCAAAGATCGCAATATTGACACGTGTCCACAGGCTAAGGATTTCTTGCGTGTTTGGATTAGCTAGCAGCTCTTTACGTAAGGCTTTTGATCTGACAAAGGCTGGCGAGTCCAAGACAAAGGCCGTTCCGTTTAATCGATTCGCGAGCCGATGTGTCAGGTAGTTTACGTGATAGTTCGAAGGAATTCTTCCCATTGGTCCGCCAACAAGTGGGACAACTTTGATGTCATGGAGTTTCTTATCGGTTGGGAACTGGCTGATAACACTGGATAGAGTTGATCCCCAGCTCAAGCCAATCACGTCGTCACTCTTGATGATTTTGGATAGGAACATGGAAGCATAGACGCTCAGCGCGTTCAATTCATTGCCGCCGTTCTCGGATGCTGGGACGATGACGGCGTCTCGAAGGCCGTACTTTTGTTTGAAGAAATCTACTAGTTGGCTAACTGCAGTTGTTTCGGGATTAATGGCAATTGAAACAACGCCTTCATCTCTGGCTGCCTTCAGAATTCGACTTATTTCTGTGCGATGAATATGTGCGATGTCGGAGATCTCTTGTTGTGTCAGACCGTGCATGTAGTAAAGGTCAGATATTTTAACTAATGTTGCTCGATCATATCGCTTTGGTAAATTTGACATTATTGTCACCTCAAAAATCACAAATGTGAAATTATTGATCGGTCTTCTTGTAACCGGTTACATTCCAATTATAATCAAAAGTGAAACAGGTAACAACATACATTTAACATTTGTGAAGGTAGGAAGGAGACGCATCATGTCAGATTGGCTTGGTTTGTCAGGAAAAACAATTATTGTCACAGGCGGTTCATCAGGTATTGGGGAAGCCATCGTCAAAGAGTTGCTACAGAATGGCGCTAATGTCGTCAATGGCGATCTAAAAAAGGGCACTTTAGAGGATCAACATCTAACATATTTCAAGACTGATGTCACGAATCCCGAAGAAGTTGAAAATCTTGCTGCAGAAGCAGAGAAGATTAATGGCGAAATTTGGGGTGTTGTTAATAATGCTGGCATTAACAAGCCACGCGTCTTAGTTGATCCAACAGAGCCACATGGAAAGTATGAACTTGATGCTCGTACGTTCGATCAGATCTTCAATGTCAATGTTAAGAGCGTTTTTCTGGTTTCTCAGGCAGCGGCTCGCCGAATGGTTAAACAACATCATGGTGTCATTGTGAATATGTCCTCCGAAGCAGGGCTAGAAGGTTCTGTCGGCCAGAGTGTCTATTCAGCTAGCAAGGGAGCGATCAATGGCTTTACACGTTCATGGGCGAAAGAATTGGGCAAATACAATATTCGAGTTGTTGGCGTTGCACCTGGCATCATGGAAGCTACCGGCTTAAGAACACCTGATTATGAAGAAGCATTGGCATATACCCGAGATACAACTGTGGAAGCCATCAGAGCAGGCTACAAGTCCACATCTACAACACCAATGGGTCGAAGTGGAAAGCTTACTGAAGTGGCTGATCTAGTCAACTATTTTGTTTCTGATCGTGCTAGCTACATCACGGGCGTCACAACCAATGTTGCAGGCGGGAAATCGCGTGGTTAATAGGATTTTAAGATTGGAGATGTGCTAGATATGGAAATAATTTTAGTTGGGCATGCACATACTGCTAAGGCTTTTAAAGAAGCGGTAGAGATGATTTATGGTGAGGTGCCAAATTTCCATCCAATAGATTTCACGCCAAAAGAAGGATTGCAATCGCTGACAGACAAAATTGTTTCGGCAATTGAACCTGGTAAAACGGCAAGCACTTTAATCATTACTGATCTATTCTCGGGAACACCCTACAATGCGTCAGCAGAATTAGTTTTGAAAAAGAAAGCGGCGGATGTTGTTGCGGGAATGTGTTTGCCAATGCTATTGGAGGTCGCAGTTAACGCAAATAATATGAGCGTTAGCCAACTGGTTTCACACTTGATGAAAATCAAAGAAGAGTTTTCAACGAGCCTTAGCGAGAAAATGACAACGAATGCAAAGGAGGACGATTTCTGATGATTATCACACTTGCGCGAGTTGACGATCGGTTAATTCATGGACAAGTTACAACAGTTTGGTCCAAAGAATCGAACGCAGATCGCATTATTATTGTCAGTTCGGAAGTTTATAAAGATGATATTCGGAAAACCTTGTTAAAGCAGGCAGCTCCTCCTGGCATGAAAGTCAATATTGTTGATGTACCAAAAGCAATTGCCGTTTATAACAATCCTAAGTACCAGAATGAGAAGGTGTTTTATCTATTTACAAACCCACGTGAAGTTGTGGACTTAGTAAAAGGTGGCATTCCTCTAGAAAAATTGAATATTGGTGGTATGCAGTTTAAGCAGGGAAAAACTCAAATTAGTAAAGCGGTCTCTCTGGATGCAGACGATGTTGCAGCATTTCGGGAATTGCACCAATTAGGCGTAAAACTCGATCTTCGTGTCGTTAAGACAGACCCGTCGTCAGATATCTTAGCAAAAATCGATGAAGTTTTTGGAAAGGAATAGGCGGTGACTATTAATGGCAATTTCTACCATTCAAATTATTCTTATCTTCATCTGGTCCTCCGTAGTCGGTATGGGGAGCGTTCTGGATGAATTTCAGACACATCGACCTTTGATTGCGTGTTCAATTATGGGCCTGATCTTAGGAGATCCAAAGACCGGGATCATTTTAGGCGGCACTCTGGAACTTATTGCCCTTGGCTGGATGAATATCGGGGCTGCACAGTCTCCAGATTCAGCTTTGGCAAGTACCATTTCAACAATCTTAGTTATTGTGGGTAATCAGGATATTCAAAAGGGGATCGCGATTGCTTTGCCTGTAGCGGCTGCAGGTCAGGTTCTCACTGTTCTGGCACGGACTGTTACGGTGGCATTTCAACATGCTGCTGACCGTGAGGCGGAAAAAGCGAACTTTACTGCCATCATATGGTTACACTTTACAGCCTTAATTGTACAAGCGCTCCGGGTCTCAATTCCGACCACGATTGTTGCGGTTTTCGTAAGTCCAGAAGAGATTAAGAGCATGTTAGATGCATTGCCAGAGGTAATTACTGGAGGACTAGCAGTAGCTGGAGGATTCATTGTGGTTGTTGGGTACGCAATGATTCTTAATATGATGAGTGTTAAGTACTTAATGCCATTCTTCTATCTAGGCTTTGTTCTCGGCGGTTATTTGAAACTAAGTTTGCTAGCTTGGGGCGCTGTTGGACTGATCTTTGCGATTGTCTACGTTCAATTGAATCCTAAGTTTGCGACAAATCATAATAACGGCACAGGTGGCTCCGGTGGGACGGTTGCAGCGGCTGGGGATCACCCGGCTGCCTTACCAGAAGACGAGTTGGACGACTGAAAGGGAGTGTATTGAATCATGGCTGATCAACCAGTACAAGTAAATAAACTAAAAACAAAGATTACAAAGGGAGATATGTTTAAGACCTTTGTGTTCGAAAACTTTCAACAAGCATCTTTTAACTTTGAACGGATTCATGCACTTGCCTTCTGTGTCGATATGATTCCAACAATTAAACGGGTGTATTCGAAGAAAGAAGATCAAGTTGCGGCTTTGAAACGTCATCTTGTTTTCTTTAACACAACACCCGCTATGTGTGGCCCGATTGTTGGGGTGACCATGGCCCTAGAAGAAGGCAGAGCTGCCGGTGAGCCAATCGATGATGGGACTATCAACAGCTTCAAGGTTGGCTTGATGGGACCTTTGGCAGGTGTCGGCGATCCGCTTATGTGGGGGACATTGCGTCCTATTCTTGCGGCACTAGGGGCGTCACTGGCCCTTCAAGGATCATGGTTAGGCCCGATTCTATTCTTCGTTGCTTTTAACGCAGTTCGTCTATCGCTTAAATGGTATGGGCTGCAATTAGGGTTTTCAAGAGGTCTGGCACTCGTTAAAGATATGAGTGGTAATCTTCTACAAAAGATTACCGAAGGCGCTACCGTACTGGGTCTCTTCATCATGGGCGTTTTAGTCACAAAATGGACAACCATCAATGTGCCGTTAGTTGTTTCTAAGACAACCGTTAATGGCAAAACAACAGTCACAACGTTGCAGAATATTTTAGATCAGTTTTGTCCAGGACTCTTGGCTCTGGGATTGACATTGCTGTGCATGTATCTACTTCGAAAGAAAGTTAGTCCAATTCTTTTAATTTTCGCATTGTTTGGTGTTGGTATTGTTGGTTATTGGCTCGGTATTTTGAAGTAAGGGTGAGTTAAAACGATCAATCAAAACACATTAATAATTGCAATCGGACTCATTCTTTTGACTAGCGGTTTCTTAGTGAAACCTGAGAAACAAGGCAAGAAGCAGAAATACAATTTTCTGTATATGATTGCGGGTGTCCTCATCGTACTAATCGGCTTGAAAGTAATTTAGGGAGGGGTTGTTCAATTATGCCACTTGTATCGACAAAACAGTTGGTGACAACGGCGTATCAAAATAAATTTGCTGTCGGTGCATTCAACGTCGGGAACAGCGAATTCGTTAAAAATATTATTGCTGTTGCCGAGGAATTAGAGTCTCCGGTTATCTTAGAAATTCACCCACTTGAATATGAGTTGATGGGGAGCGCCATCTTTAAATATATTCGAGAGGCAGCACTAACCGCCACCATCCCAGTTGCCATTCATCTCGACCATGGTAGGAATATGGCGGATGTGCTGCGAGCAATTCAAGATCAGGCAAATTCTGTCATGATTGACAGTTCTGGACTTCCTTTTGAAGAGAATCTGAAGACAACAAAACAAGTAGTTGAAGTTGCACACAGTGTTGGCGTTTCCGTTGAAGCAGAACTTGGCAGTATTGGGAATAGAAAGTTCACAGAAGACCAGAATATGGGTAGAATTTATACAGACCCCGAAAGTGCTAAGCAATTTGTCACAGAAACAGGTGTTGATGATCTAGCTGTGGCAATTGGGACAGTTCATGGCCCATATCCAAGCGGCGAAAATGATATACGAATTGACATCTTGAAACAACTTAATGAAACATTGCAGATGCCACTAGTTCTGCATGGTGGATCAGATAATCCTGATAATAAGATTCGAGAAGCGATTCAAAATGGCATATCGAAGGTAAATATTTCAACAGATATTAAAGTGCCGTTTTATCATGGCATTGCTAAAACTGTTGCAGATAAACCGGGTGAATACGAGCCATGGATTATGATGCCATATGCGGATGAGGCGCAGAAGAAAGTGATTGCTGAAAAAATACGTCTGTTTGGTAGTGATCATAAGTCGAAGCTTTACTTTGAAGACGCGAAACGCTTGACACCGTATTTCTGATCTCTATTGGAAGAAAGTATTTTAGAGAACGATTCAATGAACCTACATCGCTTCTTGAGATCATTAGAAATCATCGAGTGCTTCAAACAAAATAAAGAGGTCGCGATATCTTGTTGAAGTATCGCGACCTCTTTTGTATGCAGAAAGCCGATGTTTCCGACCGATTTATTTAAAGATAATGGATGCAAGGGGGTATCCGACAAAGGATAAGACGACCACACCTACTAGTGCAAGAGCAAGTCCATACTTCAACATGATTCTCAGGTCTACCCAACCCGAACCACCAGCCAGTGCCATTGGAATTGTTGAAGGCGGTGTTGACCAAGCATAAGACGCCCCAGCTGCAATTAGAACTGTCAGTGCTGCTACATTAACATTTCCAAGCGTTATTGCTAATGGAATGAGTAAAGAATAGAAGACTGTTGCCATGATAGTGCTAGATACAAACTGCTTTAACATTACAAGTAGGAACATGGCTACTAGTACGAATAGAAAACTGGAAAAGTCGCCAACAATAGGACCAACAATTTTTGCAAAGTATTTGGTGATACCTAGTTTATCCTGAACTAGTGCGGCGGAAAGAACTAAAACTGCTGCGTTGAAGATGAGTGTGTTCCAAGGAACTCCTTGTGTTGAGGCCGCTTTAAAGTCCATAACTGGTTTGCCGTCAACATTAATTAAACAGAGTAGTATAACCCCGATGAATGCGGGAATCGCATTTCCAAGAGAGGACATATAGGCTCCAAAGGCAGGGAAAATATTTCCAATTGTACCTTGAACAATCCAAATTGCAATTACGCTGACAAAAACAACCGCAGCGATTTTTTCTTGCTTAGACATTGGAGGCAGTTCGCCGCGCAGTTTTTTTGAATCAAAATTTTGAAGAGGACGTACATCTGGACGATAAAAGAACTTATAGATTAGTATAAACGCTGCAAAGACAAGAATACCAGTCACGATGCCTATTATGCTGTAAGATAAAACATCAATATTGATGTTTGTGTCGCGAGCAAGGAAGGTTAGCGGAATTAAGACGATAGCATGTCCGATCGGTGTCATTGAGGATCCGATACCCACACACATTGCTAGTCCTAAGATAATCATCTGAGGTAATCGGTCCCCTTTTTTCAATCCTAGTTCTTTAAATAATTCCTCAGCAATTGGTATAAATACTAATAAAGCTGCGGTTTGGGACATGAAAGCTGAGAGGAAGACTGATGCAAAGAGAAATATGATGATGAAAGTCCAAGGCCCACGGCTTGCAAACTTATTAGAAACTGACCAAATTGCAATGCGTTTTGAGAGACCTGTTTGGGCCATTACATAGCTGATCATGAAAAAGGCGTAAAGAAAGGAATTAACCCAATTTCCCAATCCATTAGCAAAGACCTCAGTCTGAGTCATGATTTGAAATATAACGATGGTAGTCATACAAAGTAGACTTGTCCACCCGATGCCGGCAAAATTCCAAAGTATTAGCATACCAACAAAGATACCTATCATTTGCATGCTGTCGGCTGTTAGTCCGGCTGGAGCGGGAATGAACCTGAATAGGAAGATAAGCGCAAACGAAATCACCTGCATAATAGTTTTGACGTTAATTTTTCTCACGGTAGCTTGTCTGTTAGCTGTTTTTGCTGTGGTTTGCATATTAGTTTACCTCACAGGTACGTGTGATTAGATTTTCTTGATCCATGACTGCTTTTATTTCAGATGTAGTTAAGTTATAAACATCTTTCTGATTGCTAATTGCGTAAGCGAAGATAGCGCCGACGGATTCTCCGACATTCATGACAATAGGCATTACTCTAGTCGCAGCGAATGTTTCCGCATCCGTTGATATGGCTTTACCAACCACCGCTATATTTAAATCTTGTTTAGGTAAGCAAACAGCAAATGGGATTTGGTAGATCCCATTTATTTTTAGAAAATGGACTTTTTTGGTAATTGGATCGTGAATATCAACCGGATAACAACCGACGCCAACGCAGTCATCAAACTCTCTTAGAGTGCTAATATCCGATAGTTTTAATGTTGATCGACCATCGAGCTTAACACTCGCTCGAATACCCATTATTGGTGCGATGTTGGAAAGGTAAGCCTTATCACATCCAGGAATCTTTTTTTTGATGAACGCCACGATTGAACTGATTTGTTGTCGTCCTTCACGGAGTCCCTCGGAAAGTTGTTGTGCATCGCGATAATCAGTGTTGGTTCTCGTCACATTGACACTTGCATCCATGGTTCCCGGAATTGGCGCAAATGCCAGAATCTTGCCCTTAATAATGCCTTCATCAAATGCCTGATTGACAACTGCGGACAAAGCACCACTATCGATAAAATCTTGAAGTGTTCGTAAATCTATGTTTGATAATCTGAATATCTGTGTTGAAACAGCTATATCATTGCTATGCATTGGCTGTACTTGACATCCAAGGCTAGTAGCCACTAGGGAGTTACTGGTTGCGTCAATTAGATATTTTGAAGAAAGTCGAAGCGGATGACCAAAATTTTCTGCTTGAACTGTAAAGCCGCTTTCGGTTTTCTTGGCGGATTCAAAGGTGGTATTGTAATAAACTTGAACATTATTTTTGGACAATAGCTCTTCCAAAATCAGTTTTAATATTTCTGGATTATAACGAAGGCGATCTACCTTAATATTCTTATCTGAGGACATAGGTAACTGATAATAGTATTTGCCGGCTTTTTGCTCAAGCAGCTTTTCAAATATTTGCTTTTCAAATCCGTGATAAATTGGTTTCTTCAAGAATGATGCAGCGTTGAATTCGGCCAGTCCCGATAAAGTGGCATTTCCTCCACAGACCGAGTGTTGTTCAACGATGGCAACTTTAACTTTCTTCGATGCAGCCTTTATGGCGGCCAGAACACCTGCAGTTCCCCCACCAATCACAATTAAATCGAAGTTCATTGACTCATCTCCTCCTCGCTAATGTTTGAGTAACCTGTTCAAAAGATCACATCGACAGAATAAGATAGCGCTTTCATTTGTGCAATCGATTATGTACGATATTTGTATCGATAAAACCGATACAAATTTTGACAGCTAACAAGGGGGATACTCATGAACCTTAACCAACTAAAATATTTTATGGTACTTGCGCGAGTTGGATCTTACAGTGAGGCGGCTTACCAATTGAATATCGCTCAATCAACTTTGAGCCAAGCAATTATTAAACTTGAAGAAGAGTTCGAGACACCGTTGTTTTATAGTGAGAAGAGGGTTAGTTATCTGACTGGAGCCGGAAGTATTCTAGAAAAAGAAGCGCAGAAGATCATCGGGAATGTTATTAAAAGTAAAGAAATGATTGCTCAATATTTAAATGGTAATGTTGGAAACGTGACGATTGGCGTTTCTGGTTCATTTGGTGTCACAATAGTTCCTCAAGTTATTAAGACGTATCAAAGATTTCATCCAGAGAATCTTGTGACTGTTAAGGTTGTTCAAGGCAACACTAATCGTCTAGTTCAAAGTATTCGTAATCATGATATAGATTTAGGAATTTGTTCTTATTCGCCACGTGATGTCGATGTGCAATTCTCGCTAATTAAGCGAGAACCCTATGTTGTGATGACTAGCAATAATCACGAATTAGCAAACCAGAATACTGTTTCCGAGCAAGATGTCCTTAAATATCCCATCATTACTTTTAGTGCGCAAAGTGCTGCATATTATGATGTTGCTAATATATTGGGAGTTGATATAAATCAACTTGACGTTGCAATGTATGTGGACGATTCCGCCATGATGGCAGCAATGGTGGAAGCTGGGATTGGAATTGCGGTTATACCTCGCATCTATTTGCTTGAAAACTTTAATATTGCGATACTGCCCTTCGAGACAGTTCGATATCGGGATGTTTACTGTGCTTGGTTAAAATATCAGCTGCTTTCGCCTGTTGCAAAAGAATTTAGATCGTTGATACAACAATCTGCAAATATTACTTTGTAGAATCATGTTAGCAACCTTCTTCAATCTGTTACTTGTGTTGTGACTTTACTGAAGTCTTGACAGTGCTATCTGGCTTGTTAGATAGCACCTTTACCTTTACACCCGAACATTTCTCGGCTAAACTCAGAATACATTCAGTTATTTCGAATCTTGGTGGTTATGTTCACAACAAGCACATCGTCAATGATGCAATTGGAATACTGAAGAAAATAGGATCGCGTTCGACAAACCGATTGAGCGCCAATGGGACTGTCGACGCAAGGGGGACAGAAAATGGCAAAGTTAGTCTTACAAACAGATTTTGGGTTGGTTGATGGTGCGGTTGCTGCGATGTATGGCGTGGCTTATGGCGTTGATGGTGAGTTGTCGATTCATGATTTGACGCACGAGATTCCGCCGTATGATATTTTTGCAGCGTCTTATCGGTTGTATCAAACGACGAAGTATTGGCCTGAGGGGACGGTTTTTGTTTCGGTGGTTGATCCTGGTGTCGGTAGCGATCGGCGTAGCATTATTGCGGAGACGGTGGATCATCATTTCATCATCACGCCGGATAATGGGACGTTGACGCATTTAGCAAAATTTGTCGGATTGAAGCGGGTGAGTGTGATTGATGAGGCATCGCATGCCTTGCCTGGCAGTCAAGAGAGTCATACGTTCCATGGTCGTGACATTTACGCTTACAATGGCGCTAAATTAGCAAGTGGCCAGATCACCTTTGAGGATCTGGGCAAAGAAATCGAACCTGAGCAAGTGGTGATGTTGCCATTGGGTGAGGTTAAAGAAGGCGTTGATCAAATTGCCGGTACGATCGACATTTTGGATATTCGATTTGGCTCGTTGTGGACAAATATACCGTTGGCTACCTTTAAGAAACTTGGTGTTGCAGCTGGCGAGTTTGTTCAGGTATCGATTTATTATCACGATCAATTGCGTTATCAAAACCAGATGCCGTTTACCCGGACATTTGCCGCGGTGCGGGTTGGTGAGCCGCTGGTTTACGTGAATTCATTACTGAATCTTGGCGTTGCGATCAATCAGGACTCATTTTCAAAGCTGTATCATATTGGCACTGGGGTTGATTGGCATATCACGGTGAAGCGGCTTTCGGTATAATTGAATGCATGAACAGTCTGCTGGCGGCGATGGCTTTGGCGGCTGCTCAACACGGGTAAGTAACGGTACGTTTGACAAGGAGGGCAATCATATGCGTGATCAAAAGGCTTTGAGCGTACGTACAGTGGTGGCAATCGGTATTGGTACGGCTATTTTATTTATTTTGAAACGATTTGCGGTGATTCCAACAGGGATTGCAAATACGAACATTGACATTTCTTATGGCTTTCTTGGCTTTATCGCCACGCTTTTCGGCCCGATTGCCGGCTTTTTCATCGGTTTTTTAGGGCATGCTTTGAATGATTTTACGCAATACGGGACACCATGGTGGACATGGGTATTCACGACTGGTTTAGTCGGCATGGTGATCGGGTTGTTCTGGCGTCGCTTCAATGTCGAAGCGGGCAATTTTGGCATGAAGAAAATTGTAAGCTTCAATCTGTTGCAGATTATTACGAATGTGGTGAGTTGGAGTCTGATCGCACCAACACTGGATATTTGGATTTACAGTGAGCCGGCCAATAAAGTTTATGTTCAAGGGATCGTGTCAGCTATCTCAAATAGTATTGCGACCGGTGTTATTGGCACCATTTTGTTGGTCACTTATGCAGCCACACGCACGCGGTCTGGCAGTTTAAAGAAAGAGTCTTAATATGGCAGCACCAGCAATTCAGCTTGATCATGTCACGTTTCAGTATGACAGTCAGGCAGAACCGACTTTGCATGATATTAATCTAACCATTCAACCGGGAGAGAAAGTACTGATTGTTGGCCCTTCTGGATCAGGCAAGTCAACGTTAGGTAACTTGATCAATGGCTTAATTCCGCACGCTTTTCCGGGCAAATTGAGCGGCACCGTGACCGTCAACGGGACGGTGGTTCAGGATGCCAGCTTGGCGACACTTTCACTGCAAGTCGGAACGGTTTTGCAGGATCCGGATGCTCAGTTTGTTGCTTTGACAGCAGGCGAGGATATTGCCTTTGCTTTGGAGAACAGCGCTGTCGCACCTAGTGAGATGCATACACGCGTCAAAAAATGGGCCGATCGTTTGAAAATTGGCGATTTACTGGCGCAAGCACCGCAATCACTTTCAGGCGGCCAAAAGCAGCGGGTGGCGATGGCCGGTGTTTTGATTGATGAAGGGGATATTTTACTGTTTGATGAACCGTTGGCCAGTCTTGATCCGGCCACTGGTGAAGCATCGGTAGACTTGATTGATGAGTTGCATCAGACTTATCACGTCACCGAAGTCATCATTGAACATCGTTTGGAAGATGTGTTGCGGCGGCCAGTGGATCGATTAGTCGTGATGAAGGACGGTCGAATTATTGCCGATGATGCCCCAGAAACTTTATTGCATGGACAGTTGCTGCAACAAATCGGCTTGCGAGAACCGCTGTACTTGGAAGCGGCTGAGTTTGCGGGGGTTGATTTGGATCAGGCGGATCATTTGGCTGACCTTTCGCGTTTTGAGGCCCCACAACTCAGACCTAAGTTGGCTGCTTTCACAGCGGAGGCTGCGACTGTTAAGCCGGAGCAGCTTCAGGCACCGTTATTGTCGATTGACGGGTTGCAGTTTGGCTATCCTAATGGCCGTCAAATTTTTACCGACCTCAGTTTCACCTTGCATCATGGTGAGATGGTGGCCTTGGTTGGACGCAATGGGGTTGGTAAGTCAACCTTGAGTCATTTGATCGCTGGGTTTTTGAAGCCGGGTGCTGGCAGGATGACGCTTGATGGTGAGGATTTGGCTGATTGGTCGGTGAAGGAACGCGCCGATAAAATTGGGTATATTTTACAAGATCCAAATCAGATGATCAGTAAACACCTGATTTTTGATGAAGTCGCTCTTGGGCCGCGTTTACGTGGTTGGGACGAGACGCGTGTCAAAACAGCGGTCATTGAGGCGCTGAAGGTTTGCGGCTTGTATCCATTTCGATCGTGGCCGATCAACGCCTTGAGTTATGGGCAAAAAAAGCGTGTCACGATCGCCGCAATTTTGGTGCTAGAACCGGCATTAATGATCTTAGATGAACCCACGGCTGGCCAAGATTGGCGTCATTTTACCGACATGATGCGTTTCTTGACGACCTTGAATGAACGTGGGATTACGATGATGCTGATCACGCACGACATGCATTTGATGTTGGAGTATGCGCAGCGGGCTATTGTGTTAGGTGATGGTGGTATCTTGATGGACGACTCGCCAGCAGCAGTGCTGACCAATCCGGCCATCATTGAGCATGCTTCCTTAGCCCAACCAAGTTTGTATCGCCTCGCTAAGCGTGAAGGCCTTAACCCATTAGCCTTCACGCAGGCTGTGATTGACCAAGAACGGATGGTGCGCCAATGAACTCACTTTTTGGTTATGATCCGCAAGATACATGGCTGCATCGATTAACGGGTGCGACGAAAATGCTCGCCTTCATTGGTATCTCAGTCATTGTGATGGCGAGCTATGACACGCGGTTTGTCTGTGCAGTGATGCTCGCATCGATCATTCTGTTTGCCCAAGCTAAAATTCATTGGCGGCAAATTAGTTTAGTGGTCAAAATTATTACGATTTTTGCAGTGGTCAATTTATTGCTCGTGTTTGTCTTTTCGCCACAGTATGGCGTTGGCTTGTATGGCAGCAAGCACGTTTTGCTCAATGCTGGTTACTTCACGATCACACAAGAGCAATTATTCTATGAAATGAATCTAGCGCTGAAGTATATTGTGACCGTGCCACTGGCGCTGATTTTCTTAATCACGACCAACCCCAGCGAGTTTGCAGCGAGTCTTAATAAGCTGCATGTCTCATACCGAATCAGTTATTCGGTTGCGTTAGCGTTGCGGTATATCCCTGACGTTCAAACGAATTTCCGCCAAATCAGCCTAGCGCAGCAAGCTCGTGGTTATGAGCTGTCACGCAAGGCAAAGCTGTTTCAGCGACTGAAAGGCATGGGGCAAATTTTGCTGCCGCTGATCTTTACCAGTCTCGATCGTATTGATCAGATCAGTCAAGCAATGGAACTGCGACGTTTTGGTACAGGCAAGCGGCGGACGTGGTACATGGATCAGCCGTTGCGCACGCCTGACTGGATCGTGCTGGCCGGTGTTGCCGTGATTATCGTCATTGGCCTGTTTCTGTTTCATGTTAATGGCGGACGGTTTTATAATCCGTTTAAAGGCTAATCTCAAGTGTTTCATGGCAAGTCTTTTGCTAACTTAAAAACAGTTTGGTTGCTTGAAAATCTCAAGACCAAACTGTTTTTTCTATTTCTATGCATGTGTTGCAGCTTTTACCGTTATAGACTTGGTGGCGATAGTGAAGTCGTTCAAAGTATCTTGATCAATCGATACTCCCATGCCCGGCCTATTTGGAACGTCCACATAGGTGCCATTTAGTGTGATAAGAGGCGTGATAATATCTCGATCATAGTAACGTGTTGATGCAGCAATATCGTTTGGCAATGTATATCCCGGTAGTGTTGCAATAGCGACGTTTTCAGCGCGAGCGACACCAGAGTCAAGCATGCCACCACACCAACACTGAATGTCGTTTTTAGCGGCCAATGCTTGGATTTGTTTAGCGACAGTTAATCCACCAACACGAGCTACTTTGATATTAATAATCTTGCCGCTGCCAAGACGAATCATTTTGCGGGTGTCATCTAAACTTGTGATGCTCTCGTCAAGACAAATTGGCGTTGTGATCAATTGTTGCAGATCAGCATGGTCAAGTAAATCGCCAGGCTCAAGGGGTTGTTCGATCATGATAAGGTTGAGATCGTCGAGGCGTTTAAGTGAAGCAAAGTCTGCTCGACGATATGCCGAATTGGCATCGCCCATTAGCATGACATTTGGGAATGCTTTGCGAACGGCAGCTAGATAGTCATAATCCTTGCCGGGTTTTATTTTGCACTTGATTCTTCGATAGCCTTGTTCAATATAGCCATTAACTACTTGAACAAGTGCTTGCGGTGTGGCTTGTATACCAATGGATACGCCGGTTTCAACTTTTTTCTTATTGCCGCCGAGTGCTGTAGCGAGGGAGAGATTTGCTTCCTTAGCGAAGATATCCCAAAGGGCGCAATTAATCGCCGATTTAGACATGTTGTTTCGACGAATACCTGCAACCAGCGAATACATTTCATCTGGATGAGCCATGTCAACGTTCAGAATCATCGGAAGCATAATATTGATTAGTAATTCCCAAGCACCGGCACGAAATTCTTCGTTGTAAAATGGAATATCGAATGCAGAAACCTCACCGTAACCCTTCGTGCCAGCGTCATCTGTTAATTCAAGAATCATCGTTTTTTTTGCGGCCATTCGAGTAAAACTGGTTTCGAACGCATGCCGCAAAGGAATATCAACTTGACGTAACGTAGCGGAAGTAATTTTCATAAGCTAATCCTCCTCGGGAGCAGCGACAACTGTAGCGCGCATTTTGTTCAATTTTGATGGACTGAGCGTTAATGCTGCGATGAATGCAACACCTGCTGTAAAGACTAAAAACAAAAAGGCTGCAGCGTACGAACCCCCAGATACTTGAACCAGAACACCAATAATGATTGGCGCAAGAAAGCCGGATAATTGACCGCCGAAGTTAACGATACCAACACTGGAGCCATACGCTTTTTTACTGACAAGCTCCGCGAATAGTGCAAAAGTACCAGCAAAAGCAATGGATTTGCAGAAATAGGTTAAGATCTCAAAAGTGATGACTGCGGGCAATGCAGTTGATTTGTACATACCGAACATCAATCCCGTGGCCAGCAAACTTGAAACGCCGATAAACAATTTTTCTTTGCCTTTGAAAAATCGAGCCATAATGTATCCTGAGATCAGTGAGCCCGCTCCCGCTGCTAGGGAAGGTAGTGGAACAAGCCAAGAAATCCCTGCCAGATTAATGTGACGCGCTGCCAATAAGTAAGTCGGCATCCAAGAATCAAGACCTTTTGTTACTGAACTGAGACCAAAGACAATCAAGAAGAACTGCCACAGCACACCGTTGGTTAAAACCGTCTTCCATGGGACATGTTCCTGAATCACGTTCCCTGATTCCTTCAATGCTGCTTGTTTCTTCGGACGTAGAATGATTGCATAAACAATGATAAAGGCTATACCTAGCAATCCCATAAGGTGAAAAGCAGTGCGCCAGCCGGCAAAGGCGATGACTGGTGCAATCAAGATAGGGGCAATGGCGGCGCCAACGTAATTTGAGGATATAATAGCCGAAGTGGCAGAAGCTCTTTTTCTGTAAGGCACGGCTTCACTGATCTGCTTAAGACTGGCAGAAGGATAGGTTCCTTCGCCTATCCCGAAGAGTATTCGGATAATGATCAGGGAAACCAGCGACCATGCAAACCCGGTCAGAATGGTAAAAATAGACCACATTGTGATGGCGACAATGATGGTGCGATAAGTGCCGAACTTATCAGTCAACCAACCTCCAGGTATCTGCATAAAGGCATAGGAGAAGAAGAAGGCACTAGCGACAACACCGAGCGTCGCTGTACTTAAATGAAGGTCTTGACCAATGTAAGATAGCGCAATACTGATAGCTGAGCGATCAATGAAACAAATAATGTAGCCAATGTAGATCATGGTGAAAGTGATGGATCCTCGATGTGTCTTTGATGATGCCTGAGTAATTTCCATTTATTTTCCTCTTTTCTCGTAAGTTGCAATTAGAGATTCAATAAAGCGAATACTACTGGAGAAAGCTTGTTCGGTGATGTTCTCGTTAGCCGCATGGTTGTTTTGATCAAAGTTTGCCAGCGGAACGGTGAAGACGGGGACTTGAAGAATATCTTGCCACACATAATTTGGATCAGTTCCGGGCATCATTGGTTCAATGACAAGACTGACGTGTGACTGTCTTGATGCATCCTTAAAGGCGTTTAAGTCAGTATCACTTGGATGAACAACTGTTGGTGGTACCCTTCCTGTGATAGCATATGCGAGTGATCCCGTCTTCAAATATGGGGTCAATACCTTTTCAATACCTGTTTCGATCACTGGAATACTTTGGTTACCAACTAGACGCATATCAATGCTAATAAATGCTGAATCAGGAACAATGGTCTTCACGTCTGTGCCTGTATTGCCAGCGGCCATGCCATTAATATTGAATGTGGGTTCGTACATTAGCTTTTGATAATAGGACCGCTTATCGGTGGTGGTCAACAGACTACCAAAGACAGTCGCAATCTGTTCGGGGTTAAAAGGCAAAGCCTCTATCCAAGACAACTCTTGAGGGGTAGGGGCGTTAACGCCATCATAGAATCCCGGAATTAGGACATGTTGGTTGCTGAAGTCATATAGCTGATCCAATACTTCATGTAACACATTTACTGGGTTTGCGATCACATTACCAGCATTGCCGGAATGATTAGCGTGAGTGGCAGTGGTCGCAGTCAGTCTTAAACCAAATAATCCGCGATTGCCTAGGCGTAAAACATGAGCACCACTTGCATTCATGGAACCATCCGTGACAAAGACTTTCTGTACATGTCGCAATAGGCCATCTTTCTGACTGCGGACAAGTTCCGGTAAATTCACACTGCCTTGTTCTTCTTCGCCTTCAATCAAGAATTGAATGGTGTATGGTAACTCAGGATGGTGATTGAGAAAATTGCTGATGCCAGTTAATGTCGCAACAAGTTGGCCCTTATTGTCACCTGTCCCCCTGCCGTAAAAACGTTGATCGCGTTTTACCAAGGTGAAAGGGTCACTTTTCCACTGGGTTAGATCACCAGGCGTCATCACGTCATAATGTCCATAGAACAGTAATGCTTCAGGACGATCTCCAGAAACCGTCGCGAAAATAGCAGGCTTGCCTGCGGTGGAGATCAATGTCACCTTTGCACCAATATTTTTTTCTAATATATTTACAATTTTCTCCATAGCAGCATGTTGTCCAGCATCATCAGTGCTGACGCTGCGACAACCGACTAATTCCTGTAGAACGTGCACAGGTGAAGCAATGAGTTGCATATTAGTCACTTCCTTAAATAAGAACTTAATGACGACATCTTATTGCATTCTCATTTAAAATGGAAATACAATAATAGTCATACACCATATCAGTTTGGATATAGGAGGCTGACGAAATGCGTCTATTGCAGCTCAATTATTTTCTTAATGTCGCTGTCACTCAGAATATTTCTAGATCGGCGCGAACGCTAAATGTGAGCCAACCCAGTCTCAGTCGCAGTATTCATGACTTAGAAGCTGAACTGGGGGTACCATTGTTTACACGTAATGGGCATTCTTTAGCACTCAACGATGCAGGTCGTCGTTTTGCTATTCAGGTTCGCGCTGGATTAAACGAGGTCAATCATGCCGTAAGAGATCTGCATAGGTTTAGTGAAATCAATTCAAATCAAGTGACGCTGCGTTTTGAAAGTTCAACGGCAGTTTTACCTGGACTGCTTGAGCGATTAGATTCTGAGTTACCAATGATTCACATCCACTTGATGCAAAATGGCTTTGAACAGGATCGATTGCATCACTACGATTTTGAATTTACGACAAAGCCCGTTTTTAACAATCGCAATTTTCATCTCTTAAAAGAGGAGATCATAGTCCGTTTTCCTAAGGCGCATTGCAAAACAAGCGACATGGAGGTACATCCAGAAGAGTTGGTAAAGTGGCCTTTGATCATGACGGAATCGAATCCATTGCGTGACCAGATGACTTCTATGTTGCAGCAAGCAGGCGTGACTGTTCGACCTAGTTTTGTCACTGGTGATCGGCAAACCATACTCGGGCTCGTTCGCGCGGGACAGGGTATCTGTTTTATGCCACAGTATTCATGGGCTGGCACTGATGTTAGCGGGACAGTTGCTTATCATTTTGCACCGCAAAAAGTATTTCGCGATATTTACCTCAGTGCGACTGAGTCAACAATGAGACTGCCTTATCGGTCTGAAATAGCAGATGCGATTCAACGGTATTTCGTCGATTTGGTTGCAGATTGATGTCCTTCATCAAAAAAGTTCGATGGTCGTTTAACAGATCACCGAACTTTTTTTATATGCTGATGTTGTCTTGATCAACTGAAAATGAAGCTCTCAATAAGTGCCTATATGACGCGCTAATTTGTGTTGAATACCAAAAATAAAGCCGCTTTCTTTCTAGGGAAACAGCTATTAAAAACAACATAACGATAGATTCTAGCAACAAAGAGAAACCTTTCCTGCTTGATTAACTCGTATTATGAAAGCGCAAACAAAATTAATGAGGTTTAACAAGCAAGCATCAAAAAAAGCATTTACGAGGAGGAACCATTAATGACAACAGCAAAGTTGTGGGAAAAGCCTGAATTGACCGATATCAATCGGATGCCCCCACGGAGTCATTTTCAAACATTTTTCCCAGGTGAGAATCGTCAGCCGCGGCATTATCAGTTGTTGAATGGAACTTGGCAGTTTAAGTTTTTGGACGCACCGGAATATGCGCCGGAAGATTTTATGGCCGTTGATTTTGATGATCAGGATTGGGATCAAATCCCAGTGCCAAGTAATTGGCAGTTGCAAGGTTACGGTAAGATGCATTATTCCGACCTTTGGTACAACTTCCCAATTAACCCGCCATTTGTCCCAAGCGAAAATCCAACTGGGTTGTACCGCCGGACCTTTACAGTGGATGAAGTAGCTGTTAACGAACAATACATCATTGGCTTTGATGGCGCTGATTCAGCGTTTAAGCTGTATCTCAATGGCGATTTCATCGGGTATAGCAAGGGTGCCCGTTTACCAAGCGAGTTTGATGTGACGAAGGCATTGAAGCAAGGTACCAACACAATTGCTGTCGAAGTCGTTCAATGGTCGGATGGCACCTATCTTGAAGATCAGGATATGTGGTGGTTAAGTGGTTTGTTCCGTGATGTGAGTTTGTACTCGCGACCACAAAATGGTTTGTATGATGTGCGCGTGCGTACTTACTTGTTGAAGGATTATCGTGCCGGTGAATTAGTGGTTACCCCAACCTTGTCTGGTGCAGTGCCATCAAAGATTCACTACGAACTGACCAAAGACGGCGCCACCTTGATTGATCAAACACTTCCAACTGATGTGTCCTTGGATGTGACTCTCAATGATATTCAGGCATGGTCTGCCGAAGCGCCCAATCTCTATGACTTGACCATGACCGTGCTGCAAAATGATGCGCCGCTTGAAGTGGTTCGTCAGCGGATCGGCTTTCGGCAGATAGAATTGAATGGCAAAACGTTCTTAGTTAACGGCAAAGCGATTAAGTTTAAGGGCGTCAATATGCATGACTACAGTGCAACTGAAGGCCGGGTTATGTCTGAAGCTGATTTCAAGAAGAACATTATCTTGATGAAACGCAACAACATCAACGCAATTCGCACCGCACATTATCCTAAAGCGCCTTATTTTTATGACCTGTGTGATGAATTAGGCATGTACGTCATTGATGAGACAGATCTCGAATGTCATGGTTTTGAGTTAACTGAGCGCTATGACTGGATTACCGATGATCCGCGCTGGAAGACGGCTTACGTTGATCGGATGCGGCGGACACTGCAACGTGATAAGAATCATCCTGCCATCATCATGTGGTCATTAGGCAACGAATCCGATTTTGGTGATAACTTCCGTGCGATGGCTGCTTACTGCAAGGCTGAAGATCCAACTCGCCTCGTGCATTACGAAGGCGATTTTGAGGCCGAAGTGAGTGATGTGTATTCGACGATGTACACCTGGCTGGAACATGATACCAAAATGACGATGGCCGATGTCCTTCAGAAAACGCAGAAGCCGCACATTTTATGCGAATACGCGCATTCAATGGGGAATGGCCCAGGTAACCTTAAAGAATATCAAGATCTCTTCTATGGTCATCAACAACTGCAAGGCGGCTTTATCTGGGAATGGTTTGACCAAGGTGTTGCGGCTCAACAAGGCGACCAAACGTATTATCGCTATGGTGGCGACTTCGGTGATCAACCAAACAACAGCAATTTCTGTATTGATGGGTTGATTCGCCCAGATGGTCAGCCATCAACGGCGCTGACAGAGGTCAAGAAGACCTTTGAACCTTTCCAAATGACGGTTCGTGATTTACCAACTCAGACCATCACCGTGACCAATCGGCTTGATTTTCTTAGCTCCGATCAATTTAATTTTGTCTACGAGCTTGAAGCTGACGGTAAACTGATGACAACTGGCAAGGTTGACCTACCAACGATTACGGCAGGAACAACTAAGACGATTAAGTTGGATATTGAGTTGCCAAAACTTGATCCTGAAGTCATCTATAACCTGCATGTGCTTACCGAATTGAAAAACCAAACAGGATGGGCTGACGCCGGTACTGTGTTGTCACAGACAGTTGTGAACCTGCAGCGGCCACAGCATCGCATGACGCATCAACAAACAACGGCTTTACAAGCTAGCGAAAACGCCACCACGATCATGGTGACAGGCGGTCAAAACGAATATCGTTTTGATAAGATCAAAGGCACGTTCAGTTTGACACACGATGGCCACAAACTGATTGATGATGGTATCAAAATGAACTTCTGGCGGGCACCCATCGACAACGATATGTACTTGCTTGATGACTATTACAACAAGTATTTCTTGAACTTATGGCACGAAAGCACCCGAGAAGTACAGCTACACCCACAAACCAATGGTGATTATGTCGTCAACTTGACGAAACAAGTGGGCACGACGAATAGCGGTTGGTATTACTTGATTCAGCAACAATATACGATGCACCAAGATGGCAGTTTTGATCTTGATGTCATTGGCAAAGCAAGCGGTAAACGTGACATGGCACCGGAAATGCTGCCACGAATTGGGGTCAAAATGACATTGCCAAAAGCTTATCAGCAAGTGTCCTATGACGGCCTTGGTCCGACAGAAAATTATAGCGACTCGCATCAAGCAGCGTACTATAGCCACTTTACCAGCAGTGTTGATGATTTGTTTGTGAACTATGTGAAACCGCAAGAAAACGGCAACCATATGGACACTGATCAGATTGCGTTGACTGATGGTCAAGATCAGTTGACGGTAACCATGGCAAAGCCGCTGAACTTCAGTGTGTCAAACTATGCTGACGAAACATTGGAAGCTGCTAAGCACACCATTGACCTTAAAAAGTCGGATGCGTTGAATCTATATTTGGATTTCCGCCAAAACGGTTTGGGGACGAACTCGTGTGGGCAGAATCAACTTAAGCGCCATCGTTGCAAGTTTGATGACTTTGAACTTGGGTTTAACTTCAAAGTCAATTAATGGAGGAGCATTAAGAAAGGAAGTGTTTCACGATGTCAGAGGATAAATCACGGCAACGGTTGGGATCGGCGGCATTAATGTTAATGACTTTCTCGGCGGTGTTTGCTTTTCCGAGTATTGTCAATAACAGTATCCAGATCGGCCTAGCAACAATACCGGGTTACATTTTCGGAAGTCTTTTCTACTTTTTGCCTTTCATTCTGATGATTGCCGAATTTGCATCGGCTAACTCTGATAAGGAATCAGGGGTTCACAGTTGGTTAGAAAGTGTCTTGGGCAGCAAGTTTGCTTTTCTTGGTGCATGGTCGTACTTCTTCGTTAATTTGTTCTTCTTTGTTTCCTTGTTACCTAACACGCTGATTTACGGATCCTATGCGTTATTAGGTCATAACGTGTTTGGCGGCGCGATGGGAACGAAAATTATCTCCATCCTCTCAATCGTTTTGTTCTGGCTGGCGACTTGGGTTTGTATCAAAGGGGTTTCGTGGATCTCAACGGTCACCAACTTTGCTGGTACGGCGCGGTTGTTTATGGGTTTGATCTTCGTCGTCCTCGCCTTCGTTGTGGTGATGGGAATGGGTGAAAAGCCTGCTCAAGACTTTAGCATGCAGTCAATTACCCCGAACTTTAACTGGACCTTCTTCATGACCATGGCTTGGATTTTGCAAGCTGTTGGGGGTGGCGAAAGTATCGGTGTCTACATTAAAGACACGAAAGGCGGCAACAAAACTTTTGTTCGAACCATGATTATTTCAACGATTGTGGTTGGTCTGATGTATGTCCTTGGTGCCATTGCAGTTGGTTTTGTTGTGCCGAAGTCAGTCTTGGCTGGCAATTTCTCCAATGGGATCTTTGATATTTTTAAGATTTTGGGAACACACTTCAATATTCCCGGAAATGTGATGGTTCGACTTGTCGGTTTGATTCTCTTTATTGGTAGTCTAGGTTCGTTGGCACTTTGGACAGCAGCGCCGGTTAAAGTCTTCTTCTCCGAAATTCCTGAAGGGGTCTTTGGCAAATGGTTGGTTAAAACCAATGATGAAGGCAATCCAACCAACGCACTGATCGTTCAAGGTGTGGTTGTGACGCTGTTGATGATTGTACCTGCACTTGGTATTGGTAATTTGGACAGTTTCCTAGAAACCTTGATTAACATGACAGCGGCAACTTCCTTATTGCCAGTCTTGTTCCTGCTGATTGCGTACATCATGTTACGGTGGAAGAAAGATGACATGCCACGTGATTTCCGGTTTGGAAATCGGACGGTTGGTCTGACTGCCGGTATTTTCCTGCTCTGCGTCTTTCTGTTCGTCTTCTTCATGTCGACCGTGCCAGATCCGCATTTGATCGCCGAAGAATTGGCTGGCCATCTGCCAAAAGGCACCGCTAGTCCAATCGGCACCTTACTTTACAACGTTCTTGGTGTCGTGATTTTCATGGGCGTGGCGTGGATTTATTGGAATCGCTATGAAAAACGTGAACGGTTGGCAAAGGCAAATCCAGTTGCACATTAATCAGTCAGTTTTAGTTTAAGGTATGGTGACGTGGGTTTCGGCAATTGCTGAGGCCCACGTTAGCATATCAAAATGGTTCTCGATGGCAGAGCGTACAAAAGGAGCAGGCGAACATGGCCCAGATTGCCTCAACACAAGTTAAACGCGTGCTGAAAACACGCCATCTTTCAATGATCGCACTAGGCGGTAGTATTGGTACTGGTCTGTTTGTTGCCAGCGGCAGTGCGATTGCGACAGCAGGACCGGGTGGGGCAATTGCTGCCTATTTTGGAATTGGCCTGATGGTCTTTTTCCTGATGACCAGTCTTGGCGAGATGGCGACCTATGTGCCGGTTTCGGGATCATTTTCAGAATATGCCAGTCGCTTTGTTGATCCAGCGTTTGGTTTTGCGCTGGGGTGGAATTATTGGCTCAATTGGGCCATTACCCTAGCTGTCGATGTTTCAACAACGGCGATTGTGATGCACTTTTGGCTGCCAAATTTGCCAGGATGGTTGATTTCAGTCGGATTTTTGGCCTTGATTTTTGTCATCAACGTTGTTTCGGCAAAATCTTTTGCAGAGACAGAGTACTGGCTGTCGCTGGTTAAGGTGATCACGGTCATTGTTTTCCTTGGAGTCGGATTACTGACGATTGCGGTCATTATGGGCGGTAGCCATCCAGTTGGGTTGAAAAACTATACGACCGGTGCGGCACCATTTGTCGGCGGTTTGCCAGCGACATTGTCCGTGTTTGTGGTGGCTGGATTCTCCTTCCAAGGAACGGAACTCATTGGCATTACGGCAGGCGAAAGCGAGACACCGGAAACCAGTATTCCTAAGGCGATTAAACAGGTTTTCTGGCGAATTTTGTTGTTCTACATTTTGTCGATTGCGATCATCGCAGCGATTATTCCATATACCAGCCCTAACTTGCTAGGGGCTTCAGTCAACAATGTGGCGATTTCACCGTTCACATTGGTTTTCAATCGCATCGGCATGGCCGGGGCCGCGAGTCTGATGAATGCGGTGATCCTGACCTCGGTACTATCTTCAGCCAATTCGGGGATGTATGCGTCAACGCGAATGCTGTGGGCGATGGGAAGCTCTGGCTTTGCGCCACGCATATTCCAAAAAACCAACAACCGTGGTGTGCCAATCGCAGCCTTGCTCTTAACCACCTTGGTCGGCGCAATGACCTTTTTGACCAGCATCATGGGTCCAAGCGTGTATCAATTATTGGTGGCAGCATCAGGTTTAACCGGCTTTCTAGCCTGGCTGGGTATCGCCGTCTCACATTTACGTTTCCGGCGAGCCTTCATCAAACAAGGCCACTCGCTGGATGAATTGAAGTATCATGCAAAATGGTTCCCAATCGGTCCGATTCTAGCCATCATCATGAGTTTGATCGTGATCATTGGCCAAGACATTGGGTCACTTGCCAACTTTGCTTGGGGGCGCCTGTTGATCTCGTATATGTCGATCCCGTTATTCATCGTGTTGTTCGTTTACTACAAGGTCAAAAACAAAACGAAACTGATTTCACTCGACGAAATTGATCTATCTCCACATCGGGATCATCGGTCGTAGCTTTATTGTCAGACCAGAGATTAGGGCCCAATTCACAGCGACCGAATAAAAGCGAGTAACTTTCGATATTGAAAATTACTTGCTTTTTGTTTTCGCATGGATAGCTAATTGAGATTAAAGACCCAGTGCCAAGGCGGAGCAATCATAGGCCGGATGGGGCTCAGCCGTGCAAACAACACAGCGACCGGGCTTGGAGCTGATGTTGTTAGGCGACTTCGAGACCGGGCTTTGGGCTCGAAGCGCCGTCTCCGCTCTAGCTTCGCGTCGCCACCCCAGCTGGCCGGAGATTGCGGAGTTTGGCACGGCAAGGTTTTGGCAAACTGACATATGCTACTCGATGGAGGGGATTAAAAGCTTCGAATCCTCATAAAAATATGAGCATGTTCCTTCTCAATTCTTAGAAACCCTTTTTAAATTACCGACACGTGTTAAGCTGAATGCATGTAAGCGCTGTAGAAAGAAATGGGTTTGCGTATGTTTAAAGAAAATAAATGGCTTCGAACTGACCAATTTGTTAGTTCAGAACTTTCCGTGTTTGAAGTTGGGTACGAAGATGTCCATCCGCGTGCCCCTTATCAATATGAACAGCTGGATTACTACCTGCTTCATTTTATTGTTCAAGGAGAAGGCTTATTCTTCATCAACAATGAAATTCATCAGTTATCGCGCGGCCAAGGCTTCTTGATTCCACCATACACAGACAATAATTACTATCCGCTTGTCGGCAACCCATGGAGTTATCGCTGGATTGGTGTTCGTGGTTCAGGGGCTAAAGCCATTTTTGAAAAGGCAGGTTTGGGCAAAACGAATTTTATTTATCAGCATGAAGACATTCGTCAAATGGATCAATTATTTGCGGCGGCCTATGATTATTTTAGTCGCGATCATCTATATGGGGCGTTAGGTAAGTTTTACGAGATTGTCAGCGCCTTAATTGATGACTATCAGCAGGAAACTCGTTTGGGCTTGTCGCCTAATCAGCAGTATGTGATAGATGCGGTTGAGATTCTAAAAACTGAGTATACCGACAGTACCTTGCGGATTGATACTGTCGCAGAGCGCGTTAAAGTTGAGCGAACCTATCTTTATCGCATTTTCATGCGTTATTTAGGCGTTTCGCCGAAAAGCTATTTGATTCAGCTGCGTATTAACCAAGCCATTGAATTGTTACGAAACACTAATGATGCCATCGGTGATATTGCCATCAAAGTCGGTTTTTCAAGCTACGTGCAGTTTGCCAAAGCTTTCCAAAAAGCTAGACAAATGTCACCGTCTGCTTTTAGAAAGGCTATTTCAAATGGTGAGTTGAGTCCACAGAAAATTGATTAAGGCCAGATGATCCTGCCAAGTAAGCATGAAAACGCAAAGTTAAAACGTCATTCTTAGTCGGTATATAAAAGAACAATTTTTCGTTTCCTGAGGTTTGCTTATTTCATATTCAGAACCAATTATAAGTGTCGATGATTTTCTGAAAACAACTCTTAAATTTATTAAAACCTAAATAATCAAAATTTTACTTCTTATTTTAACGATTAATGTTTTATACAAAAGCCTGTTGTTTTAAGTGCAACTATGATGCATAACCGGCGCATGTAATTATAATGGGAATGATATACAAGGTATAATACAACAAAAAAGGTTATACGAAAATATTTTTTATGATCTAGATGTAGCGAAAAAATAGTCGTAAATTTAGAACATCAAAAAGCTCAAGAACAAGTGCGTACACTTGCTCCTGAGCTTTTTGTTTTGTAACTAAAATTACTGGAAACAATTATAGGGACCATCGCCTCTAGTTCATGATCCGTTCAAGCACTGTTCAAATTTATCGTCGAGACTGGTTCGCAGCTCTGACTGCTAAGGACTGCCGCTTCCCATCTCGTTAACCCAGTTTAAAGTTCCTAGGTTATAAGATCACCACCAGTGATTTGCTCCAATGCCACCGTATCTAGAAGTGCCAAGTTGTCTTTCCCAAAGAATTCATCTCTAAAGAGTTCTTGATTGCGCATCATTATACTATAGTGGATACATTATTTTTAGTTCAGATCAAAGAAAGGGCTTTCACACTATCAACTGTAATGGTATTATTTTGATCAAGGAGTGATTCGAAATGAACGAAAAACAAGCCATTATTGCCAAAATGTTGGAATTACAACATCTTTTTGAGAAGCAACCAGATGGAACATCCCGAAAGATTGTCTTAAAAATAAAACAAGCAATCGATAAACTTGCTAGTAACCGAACAGCAGCTATCGATATTTCAACACAAGTGCGTCCAATCAGTCGTTTTATCAGAGATGAAATGACCGAGCATAACTATAACCTTACGCTGGAACAGCGTACTCTCCTTTTTGACATAGAAAGCAAAGCTCAAGATGTTGAAAATAAATTTCAAACAGCAGCAGACTGGTTCCTTTTTTAGTGACTTGATTTTCTATGAAAAACATCGTCAATTAGCGCGTGAAATGTCGCAGATATAGCTTGAATCCCTTGTCAAATATATGAAGCTGCTCATGATGAGTTGCGTTGTTCAGAGAATACTTTTAAGTGGTAGTTTTGATGGACTTACAGGTACTTGTTAGGCTCAAGTAAGCAAAGGCCCCCGCTGTGCTGCAGACAGTGGGGGCCTTTGCTTCTCGTGGATTATTTGGAATTTAATGAATCACAAGTCCTAAGAGGAAATTATGGTTCACCTTCGTGCCTTTTTGTCATGTGATCACGCCACAAAAATAAAGTCCTTGAGCAGTTGATAAAGCAAAGCAATTTCGTAGTCCTGTACCTTGATATTGAATTTTTGCTCAACTGGCTGAAAAATGCCGCTGGAAAGGGAGAAGAATTCTTGCTCAGGGGGGGTTAAGGTTGCGCGATCAATTGAAGTAGTGCTGCGTTTGCTGGTCATCATGCGTTCAATCATTAAGGACAAGTGCATGAAGAGATTGAGCTTTAGTCTGGATCCGAATTTGACGTTGTAGAAATCTTCGTAGTGGGAGACAATGCGTTGACTTTCTTGAATGACAATATCGGGATTCAGGATCTGCAGGCGGCCGCGGATACCTTCTATCGACAAGAAGCGAACCAATCGATCAATGAGTTCATTAATGGACTGGGGGCTTTCACCACAATTGCGTAGGACAGTTTGCATTTTTTGTGAGGAAGCCTTATCGAAAACATTATAGACATTCACGATATCGATGCCGATATCGGCCCCGATATCGCCAGCAACATCGGTGGTGGTTAAGATTAACTGGGTATTCGAGAAAAATTTTCGATCATGATTGGTGAGCAGGGTATGGAGTTCTTTGTAGTCAACGGCAATGACTTCAAGTGCTGGCGAAAGGGTCGCATCAATTAGCTTTTTGACTTCTTCAGACAGACCGACGCCAGACATGCAAGAGACGATAATGTTCTTCTTGTTTGATAAGCCTTCGTAATATTGGGCTTCAGTTGTTGCACCATATTGCTCGCTGGCTTCAGCGATGGACTGGAAGGCATCATTACGCTGAACGCGCAGGCCAATATCGAGCGCCATAGCAGTGGTTACGTTGTTGACCACAATCAGCTCTTGATCAGATACCTTTTTAATTTCTCTGAACATCTGGCGCAAAGAACCCATATCGAATAAGACAATATTACCCTTAGCAGATGGACTTTGATCGGTTAGGTATTCCTGAACGTAACCGTTGATTTGATCAAGTGTCACATCAATGGGCATATCAAAAGCCTCAAAAAAGTAATTACCGCAAAGCGAATTCACCACTTGCTGGATGCTCGATGCGGTGTGTTCGCCGTGAGCAAGCAGGATGGCATTGTATTGCACTGATTCGATTTTACTTTCGCAATGAATCATCATCATGAAGAATGGCAAATAATAGTAAGGGCTTTGAACATACTGCGCTTTTAACTTAGTCAAAAAGTGCTTGAAAAGGTAGTAACTTCGAGGATAACGGTGCTTGATTGCTTTCTGAATTTTCAGTGCTGATTGTGTGTCTGGCAAGTTGTCGCGACAAAGACCCGCGAATGCGAAGGCAAGTGCCACATTTTGCCAGAAAATATTGTCGCTTGGAAACGTTACACCATATACATGCGTGATATACGTTTTAGCGTCTTTTTGAATGGCTTGCGCAAATACAGACAGAAGTTTTTCACTAGCAATGGTATCGACTTGATTGAGCACTTTCGCCAGAAGAAAATTCTGTTCAGTGATGGACTCGCCATTGTTTAGCGAGTCAGAAAGTTTCTTAAAAAGCGCATCAGTTGTTGGGCCAAGCTGCAACGCGCTGGTGATCAAAGATGTGATTCTTGCTTGCAAGGTCTGTTGTTTAGGCGTTACCAGAATCGCACTTGTATCGGTTTGACCAAGCCGTAGCTGCGTGTGGTCAGGCGCTTTGGCATAGGCGCCAGCGCAAAGCAACTGAACACGGTTATTCAATGCCGTGATGTTATTGACGTGATCAAAATTTGCCAGTTTGATCAACTCGTTTGGCGCGATCAAGATCTCTTTATTGATTTGATCAGCCTGTTGTTGAAGGTACATCGCCGCAAACGTAATGCGCTCGTTTAAAGGTCGATCGCTAAAAGCGCTTAGTTTAATCTGAACCGCTGCACTTTTGAACCAGACGCGCGCTGCTTTGAAAATTTCAGTTGTTCCTGAATAGATGTAACGAAAAGCAGTGGTTTGTTGCTGGTTGGTGTGCGTGAAAAGATAGTGTTGATCTGATGAGCCTAGCATCTGCACATTTTTAATATACAAGTAGCCACTTTCGGCGGTGCCATCTGCCGTCGTTGCATTGTTCTCACTTTGCAACTTCTTTTTGAGTGTCCCTGGATGATCCTTATAGTTGGCACAATCAATGATTTTAAACACAGCTGTTTTCTTAAGCACTTCACGACGAATGGCTTCGTGATAAATTGCCTGAGCAAATGGCAACTTGCCACTACCGGCTGGACCAGTGATGAAGATCGGCAATCCATGTGTTGGATAGACGATTGCTTCGATTGCCAGCTGAATGTTAGTGCTTAAACTACCGTGGACACCGATTAAGTCGTCAAAAGCGGAATGGTCCCGCTTGACTTGCCAGTAAACTGGTCTACTGCCGGTCTTGAGCAGTTTGCCTTGCTTTTCGAGCTTAGATAAATAACTACTAGTCACGCCGCGTGTTAGCCCCACTGCATCGGCAGCCTGATTAGTTGTGATTCGTTCAGTTGGAAAGTGTTGCACAATTGTCGCATAAAGTTTTTCTACTGCGTTCAAAGAAACCACCCCTTAAGCACTATTCCCGCAAATTAAGCACAACGTCTTCGTGACTTTTATTAGTAATGTGCTTAACATAATCATTGTAAGCGTTAACCTTGTTGACGTCCAGATATAGAGAGAAAACGACTTACATAACGATTGCAGAAGGGAGGGCGTTCCTCGCGGGGACAACCGCAATACTGTCCGAACAATAATGGATCACTTTCAGTTGTACTTCGGTTGATTGTCGCCTTTTGCGGTAAATCCATATTTTCATAGTCTTGATAAAGGGATGATTTAGATGAAATATTTGCTTCTTGTCAGTCACGGTGATTTCTCCAGTGGCTTAAAGCAAACCTTGGGTATGTTTGCGGGCGATGATGCGATTGGTTCTGTCATTGCGGTTGGTTTAAAACCCGATGAAGCAGCTTCAACATTTGGAACACGGTTTGAAGCATTGCTAAACACCCTGCCAGAGGATGCAAGCTTTGTTGTTCTGGCAGATATTGTCGGCGGTAGTCCACTCACAACGGTTTGCAACATTTTGAACGACCATGGCAAGCTGCAAGATACGCTTGTTCTTGGCGGGATGAACTTCCCAATGGCGTTAACCACATTGATGTCGAAAGACAGTTTAGATAACTCAGCGTTAAAAGAAAAAGCATTTTCAGAAGCAACCGCGGCCATCAAAGAATTTCAGACGACCTCATCAGAAGCTTCTGACGATGACGATATTTAAGGAGTGAGCAAAATGGCAATTTCGTTTGTACGTATTGATGATCGCATGATTCATGGCTTGATCACGGTTCGTTGGGGCAAGGAATACCCGATGGATGGGATTATTGCGGTAAACGACAAAGCGGCAAACAATCCGATTTTGAAGGAAGCCTATATGGCAGCGTCTGACAAAAAGACCTTCGTTTGGACGTTAGATCATTTTGACAAGGTTAAGGATAAGGTGTTGAACTCAGCAACCAAGTATTTTCTCATCACCAAGAGTCCTCAAGATATGAAAAAGATCTTGGTCGATATGAACTTCAAGCCGGGCGACATTAAAACAGTTGTTGTCGGTCCAGGTAATGATCGCGACAACGCGGTCAAACTCGGAGACAATCAGTCCTTTACCCAAGAGGAAGGCGATGCCTTTGAAGCGATTGAGAAGGCTGGTTATAAAGTTGAGTTTGCGCTGTTGCCAGATCAGCGGATTGGTAGTTGGGACAAATTCAAGTCACGCTTTGGGTATTAATGGTTGAACAATAACGCGCTCGCAGTTGCAGAAACCGGAACATAAGGACCTTGGTCGCAATGACCAAAGAGCAGTCATCACGTCCAAGGCTGCTTATGTTCCGGTTTCTAAACGCTCCTGCTCACGCTCACAATAACGCACTCGCCAGCGCTGAAGCCTACGTGTAAGGACCTTGGTCGCAATGACCAAAGAACGGTCATCACGCCCAAGGCCGCTTACACTCCGGTTTCACCCGCGCTGGCTCGCGCTCACAAAAAAGGAAGGTAAGAAAAATGACAATTAGTTGGTTTCAAGCAGCTATTTTAGGTGTTTTCGCTTGCTTATGTTCCAACTCATGTATGGCTGGTCAAGCGGTTGGTAATTATACCATTGGCCGTCCATTGGTTGGGGGTCTTGTCTGTGGCATTATTCTAGGTAATCTTCAGTTAGGGATTGCCTGCGGGGTTGCGATGCAGTTGGTTTATATCGCATTGGTTACCCCAGGTGGTACTGTTTCTGCCGATGTTCGTGCTATTTCTTATATTGGGATCCCTCTAGCAATGGTTGCGATTTCTTCGCAAGGATTGAATCCGCTGGGTGGCGGTGCTGCTAACTTGGCTAAGTCAGTTGGGACATTAGTCGGAACTGTCGGGACGGTTTTGTACTACGCTGTTGCAACAATGAACCTGGTTTGGCAGTCCTTTGGTTGGAAAGACGTTCATAATGGCAAGCTTGATAAATTAACAGCTGTTAACTTTGGCTGGCCTTGGATCTCACATGCATTGTTCTCATTTTTACCAACAATGTTACTCACCTACTACGGTGCTACGGCGGTTACAGCTTTGCGTAGTGCCTTACCAATGGACGGCATTGCCATGAAGACACTGTTCACGGTCGGCGGCATGCTGCCATGTGTCGGGATTGCGATTCTGCTTCGGCAAATTGTTGGTAAAGCAGCTGATTTCATTCCGTTCTTAGTTGGGTTCACACTTGCTGCTTCACTACACTTGAACTTAGTCTCAGTCACAGTTGTATCGTTACTGTTTGCGGTTATTATTTATGAAATTGAGATGTCTGGTTCTAACAACACACCTTCAAAGGGTAGTGCAGCACCAGCAGATGGACCAAGTGACGATGATGATGAGGAGGATATTTGATCATGGAAACGACAAATGACATGAAAAAGCTTGATCACAAAACACTGACAAAATCTTTTCATCGTTGGTTCTGGGGTGCGTTGACCTGCTTCTCACAAGAACATATGCAGACTTTTGGGTATATGGCATCAATGCTGCCAATTCTCAGAAAACTGTATCCGAAACATGATGACCAGGTCAAAGCCATTCACGCATACACCGCGTTCTTCAACACCAATCCAATGCTTGGGACGGTGATTGTCGGAATTACGGCCAGCATGGAACAGGCGCGTGCGAACGGTAAAGAAATTGACGGCGAGACCATTAACGATATGCGTGCTGGCCTGATGGGCCCAATCGCTGGTATTGGTGATTCATTGATTGATGGGACATTGATTCCCATTCTCTTAGGGATTTCCCTTGGTATGTCGACTGGCGGTTCACCAGTCGGGGCGATTTTCTACATTGTTGCCTGGGTATTGATGGCATACTTTGGCCAACGTTTCCTTTATTTCCGTGGTTATCGCTTCGGTGATCAAGCGGTTAGTTTCTTAGTTGGTAAACAAGGCGCGGCTGTTCGTCACGCTATCGGGATTGTCGGCAGTATGGTTGTTGGTGGTGTTCTGGCATCATGGGTTAACGTCACAACATCACTCAAATTACGCGGTGCTGATGGCAAAGTCTTCCTGAATCTGCAAGACAAGCTGAACAGCATCTATCCTGGTTTGCTGACAGTACTTGTAACATTATTCTGCTGGTGGTTGATGGCGAAGAAGCATGTTTCAGCTATCTGGACCATGCTGCTACTCGTTGTTGTTTCGCTCGTCGGTGTTCTAGTTGGTTTCTTCAACCCTGGCCTGTCTTACTAAACTACGAACGTGTATGGAAGAAGGAAAATCAAAATGACAATTGACGAAATGACTAAGGGATACGAAAAAGAAGTTGCGTATCAGAAGCATATGTTGAAAAACCTAGGCTACTGGTTTCAACTTTGCACCATTCTCAGTGGCGTTGGCATTGTTCTGATCTACTTCTTCCATGGCAAGACCTTGTGGTTAAACATCGTTGGCATTGTGCTCTTAGTCCTGGGTGCACTGGGGATGTTGATGTTCGGATATTCAGGTTGGAAAGGGCAGCAGAATGTTCGGGCGGTGGTTGACGACTATGACAAGAAAATCAAATATTTTCAAAAGAAGGTTCGTCAGCAGACGGGCATTACGCCCAAAGCCAAATAGCTCCTGTTGTAGGTGACTTTAATTGTAGATACTTCATTTATCAGTGATAAGTGCAACTATGGCAGGACTGAGAAGTCGGTGAGATTCAGTTCTCATCGACTTTTTTTGTCGTAAGGCTACTTAGCAAAATGTGGTAAATGAACAGCGGCAACCAGAAGATTTCATGTATATGAAATGCGTCAAACAAATAGGAGGATGAATAAAGTTGGAAATGGATGAAAAGAAACATTACAAGATGTATAAAAGCAAGAGTGTATGGGTATTTGCCTGCTTATCAACATGTCTTATCGTTTCATTTTTTAATGACGGGCAAAATGTAAGCGCTGCTACAAGTGCTTCGTCTACCCAAATTAGTCAAACAAACACTGGTAGTCAGCCTAATAATGAAACGACAGGTGAGACGGCTCAGTCTTCAGTCAATAGTACGGCAACTGCATCATCATCAAGTGTGGCTGATTTGCCGAGTTCGAGCGACAGCAAGTCATCAATTGGTAGTACAATCAGTCAACCAACTGTTGATAAAAAAGAGACTTCCAAAAGCGATACTGCTGACAATGATTTGACAAAATCTGTAACAACGAGTGATTCAGACAAAGCGCTCCCCACTTCGAAAACCACGTTGCCGACAAGTAATGAACAAGTACAAAGTAGTGTGGGACAATCTCAAACTGACTAACCAGCATCGTCCGCAACAATTGCAACCAATGCAGTCACCTCTGACGTCAGTCAAAACGATCAGTATAATGAACCATACCGAAACCAGTATCACTACTCAAGTAGCCAGAATTGGATCAATGATCCTAATGGTCTTTTTTATGATAGCAAGACGGGGCTTTACAATCTGTATTATCAGTACAATCCGGAAGGTAATCAGTGGGGCAATATGTCTTGGGGCCACGCCGTCAGCAAGGACTTAATTAATTGGACACAAGAGGACGTTGCCATTCCAATGCTACAGAATCAGGGGTGGGAAGACTTTACGTATACCAACACAACTGGTTCGCTAAAAGATAAAGGCGAAGTTAGATATGTTGGTGTACCAACAACAAATTGGGGTGACGCTGACGGCAAAAAGGCTATTTTCAGTGGCTCGATTGTTGTTGACACTAACAATGTCAGTGGCTTAGGAAAAGACGCCATTCTGGCTTTCTACACTGCTGATTATCAGATCGCGACTAGAAAAAATGATGGTGCTGAAGACGGATGGGGGACCTGGATTGGTTTAACAGAAATTCAGGAGCAACATTTGGCTTACAGCCTCGATGGTGGCAAAACGTTTATTCAATATTCGAAGGATGGTAATGCAGCTAATCCCCAGGCAATCATTCCAACCAGTATGAACCAAGGAGGAGATGCCGCCAACTTCCGCGATCCAAGCGTGGTCTACGATGCGGTTAACAAACAATACTATTTGACAGTTGTGTCTGGTCAGCAAGCCCTCATTTATAAATCTAGCAATCTGTTGGACTGGACATATGCTTCTAAGATTGAACGTGAAAATGATGTTGGTAATGGCGTATGGGAATGCCCATCACTGGTACCGATGAAGGTAGCTGGAACAAATGAAACAAAGTGGGTCTTTTGCATCAGTGTCCAACAAGGCGCACATGCCACAGGATCTGGGATGCAATATTATGTTGGTAATATGACAGCCGACGGAACTTGGGTACCTGAGAGTTCAAAAACGTTGCAAAATCCAATGACGATGGATTCAGGAGAGGATTTTTATGCGGGTATTCCTTTCTCCAACATGCCTGATGGTCGAACGGTTATGTTGGCTTGGCAGTCGAATTGGAGTTATGTGGACGAGGCCAAAACTTCACCTTGGTCTGGCAATATGACACTTCCTCGTGAGCTGAGCCTCAAAAAGAATGCTGATACAACAGACGGGTACTTGCTGACGAATACTGTGGTCAAAGAAGTTGCTAATAACGAAGAGGCCAATGTTATTAACAAGGCTGAAAGTAACTTTACGGTTTCGCGTTCCGATGAGCAAGTCCAGTACGAAGGCAAACAATATAAGATAAGTGCAACTTTTTCTTGGGACGAAGCTGACAAACCGAAATCAGTTGGCTTTAAGTTGCGAGTATCTGATGATCAAAAATATGACATGATCGTTGGGTATGATTTAACTACGGGATTATTGTACGTTCAGAGACTCAATACCGGTGAACCCAACATGGGAGCACCACGAGACAAAATGAACGCAACAGTGAATGCGGATGGATCAATTACAATTACGGTTTATGTTGACGAAACAAGTATCGAAGCCTTTGCGAATGATGGGGAAAAGTCAATAACCCAAAATTTCTTTATGCGGCCAGAAAATATTGGGGACCAAGCCACAACAGGCGTCTATGTGTACTCGAACGATGGCACGACAAAGATCAGCGACTTAACTATCAATCCAATTACTTCAATTTGGAACAGTACTGGTCAACTAACTGAAAAATTTGTAGATGAAAATGGAAACACTATAGCCAGTGATAAAATTCAGACCGGTCGTGTAGGACAAAGCTACACTTCTGAGTCAGCAACGATTCCGGGCTATGTTTTTGTAAAAGAAAATACTGACCATATTAATAGCAACCAGTTGTATACGACCCAGAATCAAACGATTACTTATACCTATCGTGCGTCTCAAGCGTCTGTTGTAACCAAGGATACAACGTTAGCAGCAGGCCCATCAGCCGCTTGGAACGCGGCCGATAATTTAGTAGGCGCTACAGACGCAGACGGCAATGCTTTGGCTGTGTCTGATTTAACTGTCAACGGTGCAGTAGATCCAAAGACACCGGGAACTTATACGGTAACGTATAGTTACACCGATGCGACAGGCAACAAAATTAGTAAAAAAGCCACAGTGACAGTCATCGCGTCAAAGGCTGATATTGTGACTAAAGGTACGACAATGGTCGCGGGTCCATCAGCAACATGGAACGCGGCTGATAATTTAGTTATCGCTACAGATGCAAAGGGCAATGCTCTGGCCCTTTCTAATTTAACCGTCACCGGATCAGTAGATTCAAAGACGCCGGGAACTTATACGGTAACGTATAGTTACACCGATGCAGCAGGCAACAAAATTAGTAAAAAAGCCACAGTGACAGTCATCGCGTCCAAGGCTGATATTGTGACTAAAGATACAACAATGGTCGCAGGTCCATCAGCCGCTTGGAACGCGGCCAATAATTTAGTTAGCGCAACAGACGCAGATGGCAATGCTTTGGCCATGTCTAATTTAACCGTTACCGGTACAGTAGATCTAAAGACGCAGGGAACTTATACCGTTACGTACACTTATACGGATGTTGCTGGTAACAAGATCAGCAAAGAAGCCACAGTGACGGTTTTAACAGAAAAAGAGACAAACATTGAAGACAATACCGGATCCAGCATTTCTAACGATCGCGAGAATCCCCCTGCTTCGATTACTGGCAAAGGCGGAGACGACATACATCAAAACGCAAAGACAACAATGACCAAAAAGAAAACCGAGACATTGCCACAAGCTGGGAATCACGTCAATGAGTTAGCGATTGTTCTTGGACAAATGATCTTAGCAATTTGCGTAGGAGGTATTTTATGGTTAAAGAGGCGGGTGAAGCGAGTCTAAAATAATCAAGTGATTATCTGATACGGTCAGATCGCTTGTAGATCTAAAAACTCAAGGATTTATCTGGCACTGACGGGATAAACTAAGAGACATAGCTGGCCATTTTGCAAAAGCGAATGCTATACTAAAGACAGCAAAAAGCCGTTGTGCGCTAACACAACGGCCGGGCAAATGCCCTTGCAGAGCCAGCTAACAAGCAGTGGCACGCAGGATTAGGCAACTAACAGCCGCGAAACCCGTGTGAAGGAAGCGCGGCTTTTAGTTTGCCTATTTTTCTCGAAATGCTTCGAGCGCCTGTATGAGTTCGTGAACTGCTAGAAGCAGCTTGGTCGTTGCTGACAATTCAGAGGTTTATCCGTCATTAGGTAGGATAAAAACTGAAAGATACAACTAGCCATTTTCCAGAAGAGCATGCTATACTAAAGACAGCAAAAGCCGTTGTGCTCGAACACAACGGCCGGACAAATGTCCTTGCAGAGCCATCAAACAAACGGTGGCACACAGAATTAGGCAACCAAAAGTCGCGACATTCCGGTGAAGGTTGGCGCGGCTTTTAGTTTGCCTATTTTTCTCGAAATGCTTCGAGCGCCTGCATAAGTTCGTGAACTGCTAGAAGCAGCATGGTCGTTGCTTTGATCAATCGTGTGAACACGATGATCAGCACTACCAATGAACATACACAGGCTGTGATCGTTGTGATGATAGCGATCACTGGCAAAACATGACACCTTTCTTTTAAAAGTGTGGGTTATAGGAACTAGTCCCATAGGCACCACCTACTTTCCGAATCAGGCACCACCGCTCATTATCCTTCTCTGCTGGCTTCAGTTTATCAGAGTCACTTCCAGCGTGACGACCTTGCGTAGAACAACGAATGTTATATCGTGCTTTTTAAATTTATTGAGAAACGCTCAGTCACTGAGCATATACGTCTTAATATTGATAACTTTTTGATGGATTATTTTTCTCTATGAAATTTGATGAACGTTAATAACAAGCAGCCAAAACAAATTTTTGCAACCCAAAAACGACGATCTTTGCGGATCGTCGTTTTTTGATTGCGTCTGACAGGGGAATCAACTAGGCGGCGTGGGAGGTCGGCAGTCTGATTGAAGGGGCTACCGTTACCCGATTATTGCAACTGTTCTTGATTTAAGTGAAAAAATTCAAGGGCTTCATCATAGTTGCTAAAAGATGCCGTGACCAAGTTGAGAATATCAGCATCTATCGGGATTGGATTTTCAATGCGATAAACCGCTAAGCCTGCGTTTTTAGCGGATAAAATGCCGTTCTTAGAATCTTCAAAAGCGACAACTTCATCCGGTGGGAAACCGGATTTGGCGATGGCCTGCAGATAGATTTCGGGATCAGGCTTGCCATGTTGCGTCTCGTCGCCGAACAAGGCGAATTGAAAATAGCTAGCTAAATCGAGCTTTTCTAAAATCGCCTGGGTTTCGTTTCGATAAGAGGAAGTGACCAAGCCACAACTGATTTGGTGGTGGCCGCAAGCTTTAAGGAAGGCACGCGTACCTGGGATGAGTTCAAAATTGCCGTGCTGAACCAGCGCCGTTCGCTGTTTCAAAAAGGCCGCGAAGAGTGTATCAAACGGAAAGCCTGTCCCATAGTGGTCCGTGAAAGTTTGCTGAATACCGTTCATGGGCATGCCGAGAATATGACGATAAAAGTCAACCGTAAGATGATAGCCATTATCGGCTAGTAACTGGTCCCAGATGGCATAGTATTTGGCTTCAGAGTTAATCAGTGTCCCATCCATGTCAAAGAGAATACAGCGCACAGACCAACGACCTCCTTTTTAGCTGAACTTAACCTAATCAGACCGTGACAACTTCTGTTTGCGCCGTCAGCTGATCTTTAATTTTGGCAGGTAAGCTGTTGTCAGTGATTAAGTAATCAATATCATGCCAATTTGCATACTGGGAAAGTGATGAGGAACTAGCTTTTGAACTGTCCGCTAAGACGAAGTTCAGGCGACTGTTTTGAATGATCTTGTGTTTAATTTCGACATCGTCAAGACTGTTTGAACTTGGACCATTGTGCTCAGCGAAGCCGGATGTGCCTAAGAATGCCATGTCCATCCTGATTTTTTCGATGAAGCCGAGTGTTTGTGTGCCCATTGTCGCAAACGTCAAAGGATCGACCGAGCCGCCAACACTGATGAGATGATTTTGACTGGTCACGAGTTCATTCACAACAGGCATGGAGTTTGTGATGATCGTATGGCCAGCCGTTTCTTTTAACAGACTTGCAAAGGTCAGCGCCGTGCTGCCGGCATCAATAAAAATAGTTGAGCGCTGGGAAACATAGGACAGCGCTTTTTTGCAGATGGCCAGTTTTTGTTCGTGAAAACTGGCCATTCTTTGTTCAACTGGCAGAATATTGAAATCCTGAACGGGCATCACTGCACCGTACCATTTCTTGACGGCACCAGAATCGTCGAGTTCCTGCAGATCGCGCCGAATTGTTTCGCGAGATACGTTGAAATAAGTGGCTAACTCGGTGATCTTCATGGTTCCTTGATGTGAGATCAGATCAACGAGCTGTTTTTGTCTGTCAATGGCACTTAATTTTGCCATGGCTAATCACCTTCTCGCTTTCGATTGTAGCAAATACAACGCAACAACGCCACGATTTGTTGATTATTAAACATAAAATGTGGCAATTTAAACATTTTATGTTGCAAGATACACATTAGCCGGCTATACTGAACTTGTCAAAAGGAATATCAGCCTTGAGGAGGAGAATTCTTATGAATTTGCAACTTGCATTAGACGATATCTCGCTTGTAGATGCGTTGGTTCTGGCCGAAAAAGTTCGAGACTATGTCGACATTTTTGAAATTGGCTCCCCGTTTATCATCCAAGAAGGGATGCGCGCCGTTCGCGAATTTCGGCGTTATTTTCCGGAAAAAAAGATCCTGGCCGATACCAAGATTATGGATGCAGGCGAGTATGAAGCTGAGCTTACCTTTAAAGCTGGTGCGGACTACTGCACAGTTCTCGGTGTGACGGACATCTTGACGATCAAAGCTTGTCTTGCTGCGGCAAAGAAATATGGCAAGCAAGTCTTTGTTGATACGATCTGTGTGCCTGACTTGAACACCCGCATCAAGGAACTTGAGGATGTTGGGGTTGATAGCATCAGTGTGCACGTTGGTGTTGATGAGCAAGCGGTTGGGCAAACACCTTTGAATGCCTTAAAACAAGTCAAAGAACTTAGCAAACACTCACAGCTGTCAGTCGCAGGCGGCATTAAAGTCAGCACGGTTGACCAGTATCAGGCACTTGGCGCAGATATCATTATTGTTGGTGGCGGGGTGAATCATGCCGACGATCCTGTCGCAACAGCGAGGGCTTTGGCCGCTAAAATTCATTCGCATGAAAATGTAAGCGCTTAATAAGGAGAAACGATCATGGAAGCAAAAAGTTTGAAGACAATTATCAGCGAACTGGATCAATATTCACCAATGATTGATGACACCCAAGTCGAAACTGTTGCCAAGATGGCCTTTCAAGCAAATCGGATTTTTGTCGGTGGTGCTGGACGCTCTGGTTTTGCAGGCCGCGGTTTTGCTATGCGGCTCATGCATTTGGGATTGCATGCCTATTTTGTGGGGGAAACCACCACTCCATCGATTGGGGAAGGCGACCTACTTGTGATCGGTTCTGGTTCCGGATCGACGGGCAGCTTGGTGGTTGATGCTAAGAAGGCAAAAGCGGTGGGTGCTAAATTGGCAACGGTGACGATTTATCCAACAGCCGAAATCGGCAACTTGGCCGATGCGATCATTGCTATTCCTGGCGAAACGCCCAAAAACGAAACAGACACAGCCGACACTGCTCATTCGGTGCAGCCAATGGGGACCTTGTTTGAACAGCTGAGTTGGTTAACTTATGACGCCATTATTTTGGAATTAATGAAATTAACTGGCGAGACGACTGACACGATGTTTCCGCGTCACGCTAATTTGGAATAGGCCACTTAAACTGATGCCATGACTTGTTTGGAATCGTGAATAGTTAAAAGCGCTAGCAATTGGACAACTGTCCAAGGCTAGCGCTTTTAATATGAAATGTTTGACGGTATTAATCTAACATTACTCTTTTTGTGCATGACTAAGTGGTACGATCTCAACCTCTCTATCCTGGAATTGTTGCATCAAGGACTTGTCAGTCGAATTCGTTACTAGATAGTCGATTTGCGATGTCTCTGCAGCAACAAAATGACTTCGCATGCCGACTTTATCCGCGGTTGCGATCGCAATGGTGATGTCTGAACTGTTAACCATTTGATTTTTAACTTGGGCTTCCATTTGCTCAACAAAGGTGACGCCGAGATGTGGATCAATATTGTAGATACCCATGACGTAGGCGTCAGCATGCAGACTAGTCAACGCATTAATCGTTTCGGCACCCAGACTTGATTCAGCCCGTTTTGACACTAAGCCACCCAACGCAATGGTTGTGATATTGCGCTTGTTTGAGGTTTCAACGGCGATAAGAGGACTATTAGTGATGATGGTTGCTGTGAAATCTGTTGGCAGGTTTTGAACTAACCGTAAATTGGTTGTGCTGCCATCAATGATTAGAACACCATTTTCAGGTAATAGTGGAATTGCTTGTTTAACCAAGGCAATTTTTGTCTCGGTGTCAACCTTCATGCGATGCTCAAAATTGGTCACATCCGGGCCATTACTGATGGCACCGCTTTGAACCCTCAGAAGGAGACCTTTTTGATCCATCTGACGAAGATCGCGGCGAATAGTATCTTCTGATACATCGAACGCTTGGACTAAGTTTGAAATAGTTACTGCCTTATTAGCACTGTTTAATATGCCGAGAATGCGTTCTTGGCGTTCTTTTTTTAACACAATCATTCACCTAGATTCATTGACAACTTCTTTTTTTGGCTCTTTCTGATTTCGATTATATAGGAGCAAATCGACAAAGACAAATTAGTCTTTGACCAATATTTGCAAAAGTTCTAGGGATATTTGCATATAAAACGCAAAAATTACTTGATATATGCAAAGAAAGCGGTTACACTACAGTTGCAATCAGAAATTATAAATGAGGAGTGTGTGGTATGACAGAATCATGGCTTGATTTATCAGGGAAGGTCGTCGTTGTCACTGGCGGTAGTATGGGATTGGGCGAAAAGATGGTTGATGGTTTAGCTGCGAACGGCGCTCAGGTCATTTCCGCGGATGTTGTCGAAAATGATAGTCACGCGAATCAAAAGAATGTTGTGAAAATGATTTGTGATGTTACCAGCAAAACATCAGTTGAAAAGATGGTTCAAGAAGTTATTAAACAATTCGGGCATCTGGATGTCTTAATCAACAACGCTGGTGTGAGTCGTCCGCGAATGTTAGTTGATTATTATGGTAAACATCCTGAGTACGAGTTAAGTGAAGAAGACTTCGATTTCATGACCACTGTGAACCAAAAAGGCGTCTTTCTCTGCACACAAGCGGTAGCCCGCGAGATGGTCAAGCAAAAACATGGTGTCATTATCAGTATGTCTTCAGAAGCTGGATTAGATGGCTCAAAGGGTCAGAGCTGCTATTCGGGGAACAAAGCAGCGGTTAGTGCGTTCACACAGGCATGGGCAAAAGAATTAGGTCAATTCAATATTCGTGTGGTAGCAGTTGCGCCAAGTATTAATGAACGAACACCCATGAATAATGATGCCACTTTTAAAGCCTTGGCCTACACACGCGGGCAGGATCCAAATAATGTGTCAGATGACTATGCATCTAAAATTCCTTTAGGTCGCCCAGGTCAGTTGACAGAAATTGCCGATCTTATTTCATATTTAGCATCAGATCACGCTTCATATATTTCAGGTACCACGATTAATATTTCCGGTGCAAAGTCGACCAGATAATTAAATCTGGCTGGTGCGTTCCTTGAGTGAGAGCTTTTAGGACGTTAAAGAGGAGGATAACAAGATGGAGGCCTCAGGAGTTCCGCAAAAAAAGGTTGATGTCTTAGCTAGAATCAGGAAATTTGGCGGCTATATGAGCGGTATGGTGATGCCAAATTTGGGAGCATTTGTTGGTTGGGGCTTGATGGCAGCATTGTTTATTCCAAATGGTTGGTTTCCAAATGCAGATTTAAATCATCTGATTAAACCGACTTTGGACTATGTATTCCCAATGTTAATAGGATATACCGCTGGCTATAACATTCATGGTCAACGAGGCGGCGTCATTGGGTTGTTTGCTACGTTGGGTGTCATTGTCGGGGCTGATATTACCATGATCAGTGGCGCAATGATCATGGGGCCGTTAGCAGCATGGCTATTAAAAAAGTTTGATAACTGGGTTGATGGAAAAGTTCGACCAGGCTTCGAAATGTTTGTTGATAATTTCTCGTTAGGGATTATCGGCGCCGTTCTTACTATTTTAGCTTATATTTCGATTGGTCCTGCAATTCAGTTTTTAGTAGCAGTTCTGTCGAGTGGTGTTACTTGGGCAACCACCCATAAGTTTATTCCATTGCTATCGGTTTTCATGGCACCTGCACAAGTACTGTTTCTGAATAACGTGGTTAATCATGGTATTTTAGCGCCGATTGGCTATGCACAGGCAGCTGAAGCCGGTAAGTCAATTATGTTCTTAGTTGACACCAATAATGGGCCGTTACTGGGAACTTTATTTGCAATTGCTTTGGCAGGTCGAGGCAAGGCAAAAAATACTGCACCAATGGCAATGTTCATCGCTGGAATTGCTGGTATCGGCGAAGTGTACTTCCCATTCGTATTGGCAAATCCCATCTTAGTATTTGCCACAATGGGCGGATTGGCAGTTTCTTTATTCCTGCAAGTATTAATGGGCGGCGGTTTGATTGGAGTCGCCTCGCCAGGTAGTTTGATAAATATTGCAATCATGACACCCAAAGATGCCATTGTAGCCAATTTTGTATCGATTTTAGCGGGTTTCATAGTTTCAACACTCATAGCGTTGTTCTTACTAAAGACATTCGCAGGCGGTAAAGATGATGATCTGGAGGAATTTAATGTTGGTGGTCGTCAAGTTAAATCAGTTGCTAATTTTGTGCCAGCTGTCGGCGAGACCATTGCCAAAACAACCTCTAAGATTAAAAAGATCATTGTTGCGTGTGATTCTGGGATGGGATCAAGTGCGATGGGTGCGTCGGTATTGAAGAATATTCTGAAAAAATCGGGTTATGCAGATATTTCGGTTGAACATTCTTCTGCTAATCAAATTGCGCCAGATGCAGATCTTGTGATCACTTTAGATTCACTAATTGAGCGAGCAAAACTTGCCGGTGGTTCGGATAGTATTAGTTATCTGCCAGTTAATAATTTTTTAAAGGAAGATGACTACAAACCTGCAATCGATTTTATTGCTTCACGTAATCAGGCAACAGCCACTAAAACTGAAGTAGATGATCCAGATGATTTGGTGCCTACGAAAAACGAAGCTAAAGTTTTACCGAAGGAAAACATTAAGCTTTATCAGCATTTTCGAACACCTGAGGAGGCCATTGAAGCCGCTGGTCAGGTCCTTGCTAGTAATGGATTCGTTGATACCACTTATATCGACGACATGCTGAAACGAAATGAAGATCTCTCAGTGTATGTTGGTAATCATGTTGCGGTCCCGCATGGGTTGGAAACCTCTGATCCGAAGATTAAAAAGTCTGGATTATCCGTTCTGCAAGTTCCTGAAGGTGTTGAGTTTGGACCAGATGAGATTGCTTACGTCATTATTGGGATTGCTGGTAAAAGTGATACTCATTTAGAGATGCTTACCAAAATTTCACTTGTACTGATGGATGAAGCTAATGTTGAAAAGATCCGATCCGCAGAGAGCGAAGAGGAAATCATGGCAGTTTTGAACATTTCCTGATGATATGAACGAGCAGAAAAGCTTATATATTGACACATTCGAAACATGACTAATTAATGCGGTGATACGGGAGGAACGATCATGAAAAATGTACTCATAGTTGGCGCAGGACGTTTAGGCAAAGGGTTTGTTGGCGAAACCTTCTTTAATGCAGGCTGGCACATCACGTTTTTGGACAAAGATCCGCGGGTGATTGATGAGCTGAATAAGACAAAAACTTACGATGTGACAGTTCACACGACAGAAGAAGTTTTTACGCATACTATCAGTAACTTCGATGCTTATTTAATTGACGACCAACAATCAGTGATCGACAGTTTTTTAAAAACTGATTTGGTCATGTTACCGCTATATCCAGTTGACTTTGAGGATGCAGCAAAGGCTTTAGCGATAGGATTCAATCGACAATATGAACTGGATCCCAGCGCGAAAAAAACATTGATTTGTCTGACAAACAGGAATCATATTATTGACCGTATTACCAACTATTTCCGGGACAGTCTTGCTAATGATGATGTTCGTGCATGGTTCGATCAAAAGGTTGTCGTGCGTGATTCGATTGTTCGGCGATCAACTGATGCTGTCACCGCCTATGCAACTCATATTGAGACAACCGCAGTTTCTTCGCTGATTATTGAAGGACCAGTTTACAGTGACTTCTCAGATGTAAAGTGGCTGGATGTTCGTAAAAATGTTGAAATGCTTAAAGACATAAAAGTCTTTTTGATCAATGGTCCACATGCAACAACCGCCTATTATGGTCATTGGCGTGGTCACGAGAATATTCCAGACGCAGAGGAAGATCCTGAAGTGGAGAAACTCGTCAAGGGGGTACATGATGCCACGGTTCAGGCGGTACTCTATGAATATCCTGTAACGCGTGACGACATTCGAGAATTGGAGTTCCTTCCAGCGGCCAAAGATGAGATGGTTGATTCCATCTTTAGAGTTGCATATGATCCAATTCGAAAGACAAGCCCACATGACCGGTTCATGGGTGTCATTGATCTTTGCCTCAAGTACGACATTGACTATGCGCCCATCACCAAAGCTCTGGCAACAGCATTTGCCTATGTTGAGTCGAAAGATCCGAATGCCGTTAAAATTCAGAAGGATATTCAGAAGAATGGTATTCGACCAACTGTTTCAAAGTATATCGGACGTCCAGAAGATGATGTCGTGGTTGACCAGGTGGTTAATAACTACAATCAATTGCAACAGGAAGCGACAGCATCAGTTATGACACCAGGAGCTTAATTGAAAAATTCAATTTTTGATGCAGCTGTTGATCACTTGGTAAAAATAATGCGCTACTATCATAACGTTCTGTTTGCTCGATAGTATGGACTATAAGTGTATTAGATAATTAGAAGGCGGCCTCGTCATTCCTAAATTATAAAGGAGTGTCGAGGTCGCCTTTTCCAGTTGTATGTAGAGCAATGGTAGAAGGGTATCAAAACGATTTTGTTATCTTCAGTTTTTGCGTCAGACAAGCAGTTTTATGGAAAATGATAATTATTGCGGTCTTGCAATGCTGTAGCAACTTTATTAGCGATTTACTGCAGTGATGAAAGATTATGAGGCGTCAGTTGGAGGAATGACTATACTGAGTATCCCTCCCACTTTGCAATAGCAAGAATAATCGGTTTCAGTGCCATCCCCTCCGCCGTTAAATGATAAGTTGTGACGAGCGGCTGGGTTGTTAGAGTATGTTTTTGAATTAGGCCATCTGCGCATAGTTGCGCAAGTTGACGAGCAAGCATTCGGGTTGGACAAGGAGAGACGCTGGCGTTTAGTTCTCCGAAATGCCAGTTTGACTGTTGGATAAAACGATACAGGATAATTCCTTTCCATTTTCCGGAAATTTCTTGAAGCAGGCGAGTCGCGGGACAAGGTTGATTTTGAGTTGAAGAACACGAAGGCATCATATGCCGACTCCTTTCAGAAGTAGTGACAAAAAGTGCAGTATTGTGATTTCATAGCATCGATTATACCATTGACAAATAGTAAGCAACCATGATTTCTGAGATCAGATATTTGGTGCTTTTTCATTTGTATCACGCAACTTTTTGTTTAGAAAGGATGTTTTTAATTTGAATCAGTTATCGCATACTCAGTATCGTCACTCCACGCGCTTGTTCACCGATCTGGCCATTGACCTTGCAACGCTAGAGAACATTATTCGCACGGCTAGTCATGCGCCTTCTTGGGAGAATGCGCAACCATGGAAAGTTTATCTTGCAACGGGTGATACCGTGAAGCAAATTCGTACCAGCCATGAAAAGGCAGTACAAGATAAGGCTAAGAGTTGGACAGAAGTCACACCTCCTCTAGCTTGGAAGCCTGATTCACAGAAGAATATTGAACAATGGCAAACAGCTCTTGGAGATTTTTTCAGTTCTGACGAACTACAAGCTTTTCACTCGGCTGGCAAAACGCTCTATCATGCTGCTGCTATTGTTTACATCACCATTCCGAAGAATGCATCGGCCTATTTAGCGTATGACGCAGGTGCTTTTGGTTATGGGGTGCTTTTGGCAGCAAAGGATGCAGGCATTGGCACGATCCCAGCTTATGAGATGATTCGGTATCCAGATGAAATTCGTGCACACTTCGATATTAGCAGTGACGAGGCGTTGTTGATGGGAATCGCCCTTGGGTACCCGGCTTCTAGCAAGATTAATGATCTTAAAACAGATCGACGACCATTGAAAGACTTTTTACAGATCAAGGATTGAGCGTTAATACTACTTTTCAGAGAATTTCATTTGAACTTTTTGAAACAACGCTTTTTACCCAAAGACACCTGCGACAGTGAGAAAATTCCTGTTGCAGGTGTCTTTTTTTGTCGTCTTCAACTGGTTAATCCCACTCAGCATGCATCGTCTCAGTCATTCGCCAATAAACAATCAGACTAATAAGCGCACATAGCGAAACATAAATGAAGAAGTAATTTTCGTGATGTGCTTGCTTGAACCATAGTGCGATGTACTCAGTTGTTCCGCCAAACAAGGCGACGGTCAGGCCGTACGGAAAACCAACACCGAGTGCACGAATTTCGGTTGGAAATAACTCCGCTTTCACAATCGCATTGATGGATGTATAGCCAGTGACAAGAATGAGGCCGACTAACATTAGCAGGAATGCCATCAGTGGGGTTTTGGTGGTTTGCATCAGCCAAAATAGTGGGACCGTCAAGACCGTGCTGCCGATCCCGAAAAAGAAGAGCAAGGGGCGTCGGCCGATGTGATCGGATATGTAACCCGCCAAAGGTTGAAGGCACATGAAGATGAAGAGGGCGGCGAAGTTGATTAACGCCACGGTTCCTTTGGGCAAGCCAACCGAATTGATCATGAATTTTTGCATGTAAGTTGTGTAAGTATAGAAGCAGATAGTGCCGCCGAGCGTCAGGCCAACCACGGTCAGGATTTGCTTGGGATACTTAAGTAAGGCGCGTATCGTGCCAGCTGATTGGCGTTGACTGGTGGACATGTGCTGAAACTGGTTTGACTCGTCCATCGATAGTCGCAGCCAGAGAACGAGTAGAGCACCAGCTGCACCGATGGCAAATGGGATGCGCCAACCCCAGGAGCTGAGTTCTGTTTCAGTCAGGTACATCTGCAGGATAATCTGAACCCCAAGTGCGATCAATTGGCCGCTGACTAAGGTGACGTATTGAAAACTTGAATAAAAGCCGCGGCGTGAAGGCTCGGCCATTTCTGACAGGTAAGTAGCGCTTGTCCCGTATTCACCGCCAAGCGACAGGCCTTGAAACAGCCGAATGACCACTAACAAAACAGGTGCCCAAATACCAACTGTCTGATAATTTGGCAATAAGGCAATTAACAGCGACCCGCTGGCCATGATCAGGATGGATAAGGTCAACCCGGCCCGGCGCCCGTGGCGATCAGCATACCGGCCCATCACAAGGCTACCAATCGGCCGCATCAGAAATCCAAGTGCGAATACTGCCGCAGCATCCAACAGTTCACTCGTTGGATCATGACTTGGAAAAAACGAGGGGCTGAAGTAGACAGCAAACGCGGCGTAAACGTACCAGTCGTACCATTCAATCATATTGCCGAGCGATCCTTTAAAAATATTGGATGCGATCTTGCGCGAAGGCTGCATGGTCAATCCCCCTATGATGTGAAGTTGCCGGACAAGCTATTTTTACTAATGGAAAAAATGTACGCTTTTTTCAAATGTTTATCTATCTCTTATGTAACATTAATTAACAACTGTGAAATTTCGTGGTTTTCAGGCTGACTTGACGATCAATACGATACTGGTGGATGCGCGATAGGACGATTTTGGCCGATCGCGTTTTTTGATGTTTTTTTCCTCCGCAATTATCGTGTCGCGCGCTAATGGTTAAGCGATCTTTTGGGGATTCTGCGCTAGTGCAGACATATCGCTTTGATTGGTCAGCGTTTTGGTTACTTGATTGCGATCACGACAACTAACTCGCTGCCCGCATAAACTAAACCCATCGATATCGAAAGACACTAGGCGCCGGATTGGATTAGGAGATGGCACAGGAGGAGGCAGGATTTGCATTGTATCTCGCACATCAAGGAGTGGTGTATGCAGTTTTGGCGCAGTTGGGGATTCGGCGTGATCGAAGTGATTTTCAGGATTGGCGTGATGATGGGATGTTGGTGTACCTCAACTACTTCAACCGATATCGCGATCCATTGACGGATGAGGCTGCCATTCGCAAGTTTAATAAGCTGGCATGGCATTTTGTTTATCTGACGTTGATGCAGCGAATGCATAAAAACCGGCAGCGAAGCGTGATTGAGCGGTTGCCAAGTAATATCACTTTATTGCAGAAAACGACTTTTGCCAGCACTGTTTTGAATGTGCAGACATCGCTGGAATGGGATGGTCAGCTGCAACGACTCGCGGCTATTTTGACGCCTATGGAGCGAACAGTTTTGGGCTTGCGATTGGCTGACTTGTCAGATGCTGGCATCGCAGGTCGATTACAGATTAGTCGGCAACGAGTTTTGAAGATACGTAAGCAGTTGCAGGCCAAGTATCGGCAGGTGGTCGGATAATGATCGTGCGTATTTGGTGAGCAGTGACTAACGCGCTCTCAGTTGCAAAAAACTGAACATAAGGACCTCGGCCACAATGACCAAAGAGTGGTCATGACGCCAAAGGCCGCTTATAAGCCGACTGCTAAGCGCGTTGAAGACCGCTCACTTTTTAGGAGGAACAAAAAATGGATAAGGAATTATTGACGTATGTCTTAGATCAGGCGGTTGGCGTTGTGATTGCCGTATTTTTACTGACGCGGATCGAGCGGCGGTTGGATGTCCTGATTACGAGTATTGAGAAATTCATGACAAAGTTGGATGCAAAGGACAAGTTGTAGGAGGCCGAGATGGTGATATTAATGGCAGATGTGAGTAGCTGGCAGCCGGAATCGGACAGTTGGTTTCGTCAACTGGCGGATGTTGGTGTAAAGGCAGTGGTGGTGAAGTTGACAGAAGGCACCACCTACCGCAATCCCAAAGCTGCGGCACAATTGGCAGCCGGTCGGCGAATGGGGATGCAGGTGCATGGTTATCATTACGCGCATTATCACAACAGTGCTGACTCCGTGGCGGAAGGACGGTTTTTCGGAACCACGGCCAAGGCTTTGGGGATACCCACGGAATCGGTCATGGTGGCGGATGTGGAGGACCCAGGTTTAACCGGCGAGTTGACGGGCTTGACCAATGTTTTCCTTCAGACGGTCAAAGCGATTGGCTATCCCCACACGGATCTGTATACCATGACTAGTTGGCTGACCACGCGGCGCTTTGATCGGGTCGCCTTGATCCCGAAAAATCTGTGGCTTGCCAGTTATGGTGTGAATCAACCGGGCGTTGATAATGTCGGCACATGGCAGTTCACGAATAACTTTCAAGGGCTAGGCGTTGATATGAGTTACGACTTTTTTGGCCACTATACAACGCGTCTCACTGGCACACTCAACGGTGGTGTCGCGCGCGTGCCAACGATTCGGTTTCATACCGTGCAGACAGGGGAGAGCTGGTGGGCGATTGCGCACCAGTACGGACATGACATGGACAAGCTGGCCGCATTGAATGGCAAGACGATTTTGAGTGTGATTCACCCTGGGGATCAGTTACGGGTGAATTGATATCCCCGTGTTCAAAGAAAGCTGTTGATCGGTCAAGAAGACCGAACAGACAGCTTTTTTTCTAGGATATCAAGACGTTTTTAAAGATGAAAATAGCAAATTCAATAAAAATTCATAAAAAGATTGTGCAAAATATGTTGACACGGTGTCACTTTCCGTATAAACTACAAATTATCAATTAGTGACACCGTGTCACCACAGGGGGCAATCATGGCATCTACTACTTTTCAACATCTAGATGCAGCTAAACAACAACGGGTCTTAGCTGCACTCATCACAGAATTTTCTCAATATCCGTTAGCACAGGCGCAAGTGGCGCGCATCGTGAAGCAGGCTGACATTGCCCGCGGTGCTTTTTATAAGTACTTCACGGATCTAGATGACGCCTATCGCTATGCTTTTGGACAGGTGATCGGGCGGTTGCATGCGGGTATCACGGGTCCGACCATGCGGCAAGATCCATATACGGCAACAGCTGATTTTCTGCATGAGGCTAGTGAGAGTCGTGACCGGGATTTCATCCGCTTGCATTTCACTAAAAATAGCGGGTTGGTAAATGTTGCCCGGCCACAAGTTCCCGCAGATGCAACCGACTGGGCTGTTGCGGCGTTATGCCACAGTGCGATTTCCGAGGTGCTGGCTGATCCGGCTGACGCGACCTTGATTTTGGCACATTTGAAGGCAGCACTTTCTCAGCTGCAAGTTAAGGAGTGAAACAATGTATCTTTCATTAAAAGAAATCTGGCATGAAAAATTACGCTATGGCTTGATCATCGGTATGATTTTGCTGGTGACTTACCTTGTATTTATTCTCAGCGCGTTGGCTAATGGGCTTGCCCAGCAGAATACGCAAGCAATCGAGTCTTGGGACACATCGAAGGTGGTGTTGGCAAAGGACTCGGATATCAATTTGAGCCAGTCGCTGCTGACGTCGGAGCAGACAAAAGCGATTAAGCTAGGCAAGTCGCAAGCCTATGTCGGTACAATCGGCGCGGTTGCGACCAGCAGCAAGCACTCGGAAATTCGTTCGACGATGGTCGGGCTTGATTGGAATCAGTACATCGGCAAGGACATGCAGCTGGTGAGCGGTCATCGCGTGCAAAGTGACAATCAAATTGTCGTGGATACACAATTTAAAAATGAAGGCTACAAGCTTGGCGACAAGGTGCGGCTAACCACAAACGGCCAGCAGTATACCATCGTCGGTTTCACGGAAAATGCCAAAATGAGTGTCGCCCCGGTTGTCTACGGCACCATGGCGACATGGCGAAAACTGCACAACTTGCCGGATACTTTTACGGCTAGCGGCATTATTTCCAAGTCGGCTGATTTTAAAGTTAACAACAGCGATCTGAAAACCTATACAGCGGATACATTTATCCAGAAGCTGCCGGGTTATTCAGCCCAAAATAGCACGTTTGCGTTCATGATTGGTTTTCTATTTGTGATTTCGCTGATTGTCATCGCGGTCTTCCTGTACATTTTGACCATGCAGAAGATTCCTAACTACGCCGTTTTACGGGCACAAGGTGTACCGGCGCGGACTCTCGTTAAAACGACCATTGCGCAAGCACTCATGCTTGTGTCATTCGGTCTGATACTCGGTGGGGTGCTGACGGCAGTTACAGCGCGGTTCATGCCTCTGGGTGTGCCGATGATTTTCTCCGCCGGTTTAAGCATCGCAGTTGTTATTGGCATTTTGCTCACCGGCTTACTCGGTGCAATTGTCCCAGTCCGGACGATTCTTAAAGTTGATCCTGTCACAGCCATTGGAGGTTGATTGTATGTCAGCTATCGAATTACAACACATCATTAAAAATTTTAAAACGCCAACCAGCGATGTCGAAGTCCTCAAAGATGTTAGCTTCAGTGCCGAACCCGGCAGTCTTTCGCTGGTGCTTGGGCCGTCTGGTTCAGGAAAAAGTACGTTTTTGACCATTGCAGGTGGCATTCAAACCCCAACATCAGGGGTCGTGACAACCGCTGGACAGGAGCTTGATAAGTTATCCGGCAAGGCGCGTGATGCATTGCGGTTGGATAAGATCGGATTTGTTCTTCAGTCATACAACCTCGTCCCATATTTGACGGTTGGCGAGCAGTTCACTTTAGTCGACAAGATTAAGCCAAAAAACAACCTCAGTCATGAGGAACTTGATCAATTGCTGGATGATCTCGGTATTGGTGACCTAGTTAATCAATATCCGGCTTCCTTATCCGGCGGCCAAACACAACGGGTGGCCATTGCACGAGCCTTGTATCCCGATCCAGCCATCGTGTTGGCCGACGAACCAACTGCCGCATTGGATAGTCCGCGTGTGGCAGTTGTCGGACAGCTGCTAGCTGATCTGGCACATAAGCGTGATAAGGCAATTGTTGTTGTCACCCATGATGTTCGCTTAGAAAAGTTTGCGGATCGCACGTTTACTTTGTTGGATGGTCAGTTAAGCGAAGGTGACACTTCCAACGCAGCATAGTGAAAAACAACCGTTTGCTTCGGGATGATTAACGTGGTAGATGCTTAAAGAGTCCTCTAATGTCAGAATTCTGACATTAGAGGACTCTTTTTTTCCGTTGAACTTTGCAAATCACTGAGTAACAATTGATAAACGAATTTCTTTTCCAAGCCCTCTCGCGTATCGATTGAGTGTTGCCAGAGTCGGAAGAGAGTCTAAGCGCTCAATCTTTGCTAGTTGCGGCTGTTTCATACCAATTTTTTCTGCAAAGTCCTTTTGAGAGATTCCTTGCTTGATTCGTTCACTTTCTAAATCGGCCAAGGTTTTGATGATTGCCAACTTTTCTGGATTGTCCTTCTTCAGTTTCTGACTGAAGTCTTCCCATGTCGTCATCAATTTTCTTCCTTTCTAGAGAGCCAATCTTCGAGGTTAGCCTGTGCCCGTAAAATTTCTCTGTGATCAGTTTTGTTTGTTTTCTTGGTGTAGTGATGAAGCAAAACGAAATGATCCTTTTGCCATGCAGCATAAAAGATTCTTTCTGGCATGGGACGCAATTCCATGATCGGATAAGCATATCCCTTCAGAAACTTCGCGTGAGGTTCACGTAAGCGCGGACCAAGATTTTGCAGCATGTAGAGTTCCTTTGTGATTTTGTTTAAAAGGCTCACATTATTTTTTTGATGACTATGGCGTAACTGATCAAGAAAGTCTTCGATCTCAGAGTAGCCATCGCGATCCTCATAGAAGTCAATTTTATACATCTCATCCCCCAGAATTAACTTGTTTGCTATATTAATTATAGCATGCTTGCAATATTAGCTCAATTGGTCATGTGTGGTGTCCTTTAAAAAAATAAATTTAGAAGGCAACAACTTTCAAAACGTCTAGCATAAACTTGTTTGTGGCTTATAAGTAAATCTCCTTACAAAGTTAAAAAGACCAAGAATGCGCAATCTCATTGATTTCCGCTCTTGGTCTTTTTGGGAAGCTTAATCGTTTATCTGGCTGATTGAAATGAAGACATCATTTGCCTAATGTCTTTTTAAAAGTAATTAGAATCGCGGTTCGCCTAAAGCGTGTTGCGCAGCCAAGTTCAGCAAGCTCCATTGACGATCAAAACCTGGCTGGAAGAAGAAGTCGGCTTCAGCCAAGTCTTCAAGGCTTAATTGTTGTTGAACGGCGAGTGCCAAGACGTTGCCTTGTGCAGTCACGTCGTAAGTGGACAATACTGCACCGCCTAACAGTCGATGAGTTTGCGGGTCAAAGACTAAGTTGACGCACACCTGTGGATTGCCGTTAGCTTCTGGTACATAGTCTGGCCGCAGTGAATCGGTGTAGAAAGCGGTATGCACGTTAACGTCAGCCCGTTTAGCTGTGAAGGTGTTCAGGCCGCTAGCTGCAAAATGGTAGTCGAAAACGCTCAACGCACTGGAACCAACGACGCCCTTGAATGGCCGTGCTGGATTTTCTGCAAAAATGTTTTCGGCAAGGTAACGGGCTTCACGCCGCGCAACGGTTGCCAAGGCAATCGGTACCTTTTGTTGTGCTGGGATTGAGTAAACCAAAGTGGCATCACCGATAGCATAAACGTCTGGCAAATTGGTCCGCAGATAAGGATCGGTGTTGATGAAGCCGCGTTTATCAAGGTTAACGGTGCCCTTGAGCCATTCCGTTGCTGGCTTGATACCCGCTGCTTGAATCACGAGATCGGTTTTAACGTCACCGGCGTCCGTTTTGACGGCGTTAACAGCTTCATCGCCTGTGAAGGCTTCGATCTTGACACCAAGCTTGAGCTCAACACCTTTATCAGTGAGTTCCTTGGCCAGAATGTCGGTCATTTCTGGATCCAGATAGGTACCCAGTGGGCGATCAATCATATCCAACAACGTTACTTGTTTACCAGCTTTACGACTGGCTTCAGCCGCTTCAATCCCGATATAACCGGCACCGATGATGGTGACGTGCTTAACCGCCGGATCTTCTAACTTGGCCTTGATGTTGGTGGCCCAATCGTAGCCACGCATCAAGAAGACATTCTTCAAATCGTTGCCTGGCACTGGTAAGGAATTCGGGCGAACGCCTGAACTCAGAATTAATTTGTCATAAGGATAATCCTGCGTCGTGCCGTTCTTCGTGTCGCGAACGGTGACGGATTTCACATCAGCATTGATTGCCGTCACTTCATGGTTGTTTAACACATGTGCGCCGCGCTTGATCAAATCGTCTGGACGAAAATTCCGAACATCATTCACATCGGTTACTTGATTTTCTAAGAATAGTTCCATCCCGCAGGACATGAACGAAACAAAATCACCTGCTTCAAACATCGTAATGTCTGCATCGGGATAACGATGCAACAGTTCTAAGACGCTTTGGTGACCGCCGTGTGATGCCCCTACAACAATGATCTTTGGCTTGTCCACAAAAATTCCTCCTAATTATGTAGTAACCGCGACTTTTCGTCATCGGCTCTATCTCTATATTAGAATAGTTCCAATCTATAGTCAATGATAGACGACAATTAATTATTGAACAATTTATTTTTAGAGACGGCTAACTTTATGCAGATGAGCTTTGGCCACGACGCTGCCTAACAGGGATCGTGGCAACTATCATGTTCAAAAAGGTGGCATCGTGCACGTTTTTTTGTAGAACATTTTTACCCAGTCAAAAGTAATCTCGTTGATGGTTCACAAAGACATGAAAAAAGCCGCTGCAGTAAGATTCAATATCTCAGTTGCAGCGACCATTCATTTGCTTATTGAAAGCTCATGGCATCCTGACGGTTAGATAATCGCGAAGTGCTTAAGTGCCTTCACCACGCCATCTTCATCATTGCTTGCTGTAATAAAATCAGCACGTTTTTTGACAATGTCCTGGCCGTTAGCCATAGCAACACTTGTCCCGGCGAAATCGAACATATCGAGATCGTTATGTTCATCGCCAAACGCAATGACATCGTCTGCTGAAAATCCGAGGTGTTGCGTGAGTTGCGCTAGGCCCCAGCCCTTATCGACGCCATGGGGCATGATTTCCAGCATAAATGGCATACTGCGAATGACGGTAAAACGATTGCCAAATTCAGTTTCGGCTTGGGGTTGAATCGCGGCAAGCTTATCTGGTTCGCCCAGTAACATGCCCTTTGCAATCACGAAGTCTTCTGGCATTTCTTGCGGTTCACGGACCTTAATACCGGCCGTATTTTCCCATGCTTGTAAAACGGTGTAACGACTGATATTGCGATCTGCCGTATAAACCTCTCCGGCTGGCGTCAAGACGTTGCTGTCAATGCCGTTGCTAGCGACCGAAGCCGCAAAAGTCGAAAAGTCTTGATAATCCTGATGATTCAGAAACTTTTCAGCAATGATTTTGCCGCTAGCACTTTGCACTACGCCGCCACCTTGAACAATGACATATTGATCGTCGCCTTCTAGCCCCAAAGCCTCTAATGTGGCATGAACGCCGGGCAAAGGTCGTCCGGTACATGGCACAACCTTGATGCCGGCAGCAATCGCCGTCTTTAAACCGCTAATTGTAGCGGGTGACAGCTGCTTATGTGAATTTAATAATGTGTCATCCAAATCAACCGCAATCAAACGGTACATGGCAGTCACACCCCTTCCTCATGCCAGCTTAGCACAGCGGGGTGGGAGGGGACAATGTGGGAAATAAACGGTGAGAAATGGCCAATAAACGTTAATGGTAATGGCGGGACATAAAAAAACGACTTCCTTAACAAAGAAAGTCGCCAGTCCGTTCGACCGTTAATAATGCGGGTGACAAATCCGCAGTGATCATCGAATGGCATTTTGTACTGTATGCCAATCACATATTAGTATGAAGGACTGTCGTCTTAACAGTTGTTCTATTACTAGTGTTGTCCGAAGCGGTCTCCTTCAGCTAGTAGAACAAAATAACGTCAAATGTCACCATGACGCCCAACATCCAACAACCGTACCGTCAAATCTTCTACCCGATAGATCAGCAACCAGCTGCCTTTAATGAACAAAGCGCGATCAGGTTTGCGACTTTTGATGACATGATCGTCGTATTTTTCCGGCAGCGGGTCGCCGGTTTTCAGGTAGTTGGTGACTTGTTCAAAGTCGTTCTGAGTAAAGCGGCCAGCTTGGAGGAGTTGCTTGAGGTGCTTTTTGAAGCGTGATTGTTGTGTGAGTTGGTAGTGGGGCATGATGAACCTACCTTTCTTGTTTTCTTAAGCGTACCGCAATGAACAACAATGGAAAAATATTTTTATCAAAGACAGTGGTGACTTGTGAAGGATTGGTTAACGCCATGTCACACTTTTAAAAAGAAATTCACAAAATTGATTTGGCTTGTTTTTGAAATCGATACCAAAAAAGCGTTGACAAGAAATCTGAAAGCGCTATATTATTCATGTAATCAAGGAGATGCGGAGGAGCGGTGAAAAATGGCAACGATTTCAGAAGTGGCAAAGTTAGCCGGGGTTTCGGTTTCAACGGTATCACGGATCATTAACCACAAACCACATGTTTCACCGCGCAAAGCGGCCCTGGTTGCCGATGCCATGGCGAAGTTGGGTTACACACCGCTTCAAGCTGCTCGACAAATGCGCGGTTCTGGCTCGCAGACGATTGCCGTGACGGTTCCTTACATTACGAACCCGTTTTTTTCAGAACTCGTTGCAGCGATTGAACGCACTGCTGATGAGCGATCCTATAAGACAGTCATTGTGCAAACATTCGGTCAGAAAAGTCACGAACTGAATGCCTTGGAATTTCTCAAGACGAACCAGGTCGATGCTGTGATTATGTGCGCAATTGAGAATGACTGGGATTTGATTAAGCAGTATCGGCAATACGGTTTGATTGGTATTTGTAATGAATACGTTGCCGATCCTGAGGTTTTGATGGTGCGTGCCGATCAGGAAGGCGGTATGTATGCGGGTACTAAATATCTCTTGAATCGTGGTTATCGCAAGCTAGCATTTTGCACTGGGCAGCAAGCTATTCGATACAATGACAAACTTGAAGATTTGAATAGTGATCGTTATCGTGGCTATCTTCGGGCATTGCGAGAATTCGACTTGGAGCCAGCGGTGGAATGGCAGTTTACTGATGTTGGAACCATTGCTGATGGTCAAGATGTTCTTCAGCGCATCATGGTCATGAAGCATCGTCCTGATGCTGTGATCGCCGGCTCGGATCAAGCAGCCGCTGGCATGATTGCTGAAGCGCAGACCATGCAATTGAAGGTGCCTGAAGAGCTTGCTGTTCTTGGCTTTGATGATCAACCGCTGAGTCAGGTGGTTGCGCGGCCGTTAACAACCATTCATCAACCAGTACATGAGATCGGTGATCGTATTGCTAATATGGTCGCTGATGACTTGGAAGAAAAAACGGTTGAAGCCAGACAAGTCGTTTTACCGCTTTCTGTTGTTGTTCGTCAGTCGGTTTAATCTTTTTTGAGCAAAATTGGTATCAATACCAAAAATATGGAGGAAATTAATATGACAGTCGTATTAGCACGAGTAGATCAACGTTTAGTTCATGGCATCGTTGTCAATCAATGGGCTGCTGAGGTGCAGCCGAAGCGCTATATGGTCATTGATGATGCTGTTAGTCAGGATGAAGACGTGAAAGCTAGCATGCGGTTGAGCAAACCAGCCGGCACAGGGATGTCCATCATCGACACTGAAAAAGCTTTGACGAATTTTAAAGCTGGTAAGTATGACGCCCAACGGGTATTCGTTATCGCAAAGGAGCCCAGCACCATGTTGAAATTGTTGGACGCTGGCATCGAAATTCCGCGTGTCGATATCGGTATCATTTTTGCAGAAGACGGACGGACACAGATCAGCAAATTTGTTTCCGTTAATCAACAAGAAGTTGCTGATTTTAAAGAACTCGAAAAGCGCGGCGTCCCTGTGAACATTCGCTATGTACCCGCTGATTCACCCGAACCATTTGATAAGGCCATTGCAGGCAAAGACATTAAATAATCAGCGAGTTCTTGGCTGAAGAACGCGCGAGGAGGAAACATCATGCCACATATTTTGCAAGATATCCTGATCATTTTCTTGGCATCATACGCAACGCTTGATAATCAAGGTATCACGATTATGAACTACTGGCCGGTGACGGTCGGACTTTTTGCCGGATTGATTATGGGTGATTTACCGACAGCCATGACCATTGCCGGGACTTTCCAATTAATGAGTTTAGGGGTTGCCGGCCTAGGTGGCGCATCTGTGCCTGACTACGGCTTAGCTACCATCGTTGGGATCTATTTGTCAGCCCGGACAGGCGCAGGATTGGGAGCCGCGGTTGCCGTTGGACTGCCAGTCGGGCTGTTGACGATTCAACTGGATGTTTTAATTAAAATCGTCAACAACTTCATTGCTCACAAGGCACAAGCATATGCGCATGCCAAAGAATTTAATAAAATGCGGATGATTAACTGGCTTGGACCGTTGTTCTTCGCCCTCAAGAACTTTATTCCCATGATCTTGATTGTCACAGTTGGACCTTCTGCCATCAGTGCCTTGCTCAAGATCATTCCTAAGTGGCTTACAAATGGTTTGACAATCGCAGGTAGCATGTTGCCAGTTGTTGGTATTGGGATGCTGATGCATTACATGCCTTTGAAGAAGTATATCTGGGTTCTTATGATCGGTTTCGTTATGTCAGCTTATCTGAAAGTGCCGATTCTTGGCGTTGCGATCATTGGTTTGGCACTAGCAATTTACACCTATCAGAACCTGATCAGTGCTTCTAAGAAGAAGGAAGCGGCGACAGCTAATGGTGCTGATGCTTCAGATGATGATGACGAAGGAGACGATTACGATGAGTGATGTACAGCAAACAACCAACCAGCCGAGTGCTACACAACCTAAACTGACTAAAAAAGAACGACACAGTGCCATCCTTCGTTACATGGCCATGGGCGTCAACAATTTTAACTACGAAACGCAGCAGGGGCCATCCGTTGTTTGGGCATTTTCAAAGGTTCTGCGGAAAATTTATCCCGATGATGATGAGTATGTCGCTGCTTTGGACAATCATTTTAAATACTTCAATACGACCACTGCAATGGCTGGCATGATCTTAGGGGCAACGCTGGCCATGGAAGAACGTGATGGCATTAAGTCCAAAGATGCGGTTCAGGCGTTGAAGACATCGCTGATGGGCCCATTTGCCGGCGTTGGTGACACGATCATCTGGATTCTGTTACCGACGATCATGGGTTCTATTGCCGGTTATATGGCCCTCCAAGGCAATCCACTAGGTGCAATTATCTGGATTCTCGTTGATATTTTGCTGTTCTGGGTTCGAATTAAGCTGTTTGATATCGGTTATGATTCTGGGGTTAAGCTGGTTACGACCATGGCTAACCAATTGAGTGCTTTCACAGAAGCTGCTTCCGTGATGGGGATTACCGTTGTCGGTACATTGATTGCAACGGTTGTTAAAGTTTACACACCACTACAATTCCAGTTTGGCAAAGTTAAGTTAGCGATGCAGACAGGTATTCTTGACAAAATCATGCCTGCCTTGTTGCCTGCCTTGGTTGCCTGGATGGTTTACAAGTTGCTCGGTTCGAAAAAATGGACGCCTAATCGTGTCATTGTCCTGATTTTAGCCATTGCACTCGTAGGTTCCTTCTTTGGTATTCTCGGGATTGAACCAACAAAGTAATCATGATGAAAGATTGAGGGGCTGATATTTTGAATCAGAAAAATCAAGTCAGCGGAGATCATTATCGGTTTACCGTCATTACAAATAAGATGATCCGCATGGAATATCAATCTGCCGGTCAGTTTGAAGATGCAACGACGCAAACAGTGGTTAATCGCGATTTTGGCAAGCCGGATTTTCAGGTGACCCGTGATCAAGAAGGTTTTGCTGTCCAAATCGAGACAGATTCATTTCACCTCTATTATCGCGGTGGTGAATTCAACGGGGCCAACTTGTTCATTGATACAAAATACAATTTTCAGACGCACTATCCGCGTTGGCATTACGGTGATCCCGATGTCAAGAACTTGCTTGGAACGGCCCGAACGTTAGATGGCGCAGATGGTGCTGTATCGCTGGATTCAGGGATTATGTCCAAAGACGGTTTTACTATTTTGGATGACTCAAACAGTATGCTGCAAGCCGGCACATCGATCAGGAATCGGCCTGTTGAGGAAATTGATCTTTATGGCTTTGCATACGGTCACGACTATCGCAAGGCTTTGTATGATTATTATCAGCTCACTGGATTTCCGCCGATGGTACCACGTTTTGCGTTGGGTAATTGGTGGAGTCGCTTCTATCCTTATACGCAAGAAAGTTACCTTGCGCTCATGGATCGTTTCCAAAAAGCCGGTATTCCAATAGCGGTCGCTGTCTTGGATATGAACTGGCATGTCACAGATATTCCGACGACGTATGGCAGCGGTTGGACTGGGTATACCTGGAATAAAAAGCTGTTCCCGGAACCTGAAAAATTATTGGCAACCTTACACGCGCAAGGCAAACATGTCACGCTCAATGTGCACCCAGCTGCTGGTATCCGCCCTTCTGAAGTGCAATATCCAGAAGTTGCTAAGGCTGTCGGCATTGATCCAGCCTCTAAGCAGCCAGTGTTGTTTGATTTAAACAATCGAAAATTTATTCAAGCCTACTTTAACTTGGTTCATCATCCGCTTGAAAAACAGGGGATTGATTTCTGGTGGCTTGATTGGCAGCAGGGCGCTGCACGATCACGTGCGCAGATTGATCCATTATGGTCGCTTAATGTGCTGCATTTTCTGGATCAGGTGAAAGAAAAGAAGGATCAAGCGCTGATCTTGTCACGCTATGCTGGACCTGGCAGTCACCGGTATCCAATTGGGTTTTCTGGTGATTCCATTGCCAGTTGGCGATCATTAACTTTCCAACCGTACTTCACAGCAACGGCCACGAATATTGGCTACACTTGGTGGAGTCATGATATTGGCGGGCATATGCACGGCAGCTATGATCCTGAATTGTCACTACGCTGGCTGCAGTTCGGTGTTTTCAGTCCGATTATGCGGTTGCACAGTTCGGACAATCCGTTTATGGGCAAGGAACCATGGCAATATGATCTGGAAACGGATAAGAGCATGACACGTTTCATGCGATTGCGCGCTCAGCTTGTCCCTTATCTGGCGACGGCGGATGTGTTGACACATCAGCAAGGCATGCCATTGATTGAACCTGTTTATTATCGATATCCAGAAGTAAAAGAAGCTTATCAGTTCAAAAATGAGTACTTCTTCGGGTCAGAAATGCTGGTCGTACCGATCACAGCGCCTTGCGATGACACAACGGGCTTAGCCAGTGCAGAAGGTTATGTGCCAGCCGGTACCTGGACCGATTTATTTACCCACCAGCAATATACTGGTCCGGCAGTTGTTAAGTTCTATCGCAACAAGTTTCAGTATCCGGTTCTTGTGCGCTCAGGCGGCATCGTGCCATTAGCTGATGACGCTATGGCGGCCATTGATGATCTGCCCGAAGCTATGACCGTTACGCTTTTCCCTGGCAAGCAACATGCCTATGTATTACATGAACAGACAGCGGCTGGGAAAGCGCAAACCAAATTTTCTTGGGATCCCGTGGCCGGTACATTTGGGATGACCGTTACTGATCCTAATCACATCATTCCCGAGAAGCGGACCTATCAATTACAAATTGTGGGCGTTAAAACTACAATGAAACCATTCTCAGGACGATTTGATCAGCGACTGACACTTGATTTAGAAGCCGAAGATCAACAGGCAATTAAACTGCAGCATATCTTTGCAATTCTGCAACATGCTAAAGTTGCGTTTGATCTGAAAAAGCAGTTGTGGCAAAGCGTTAACGATATGCCAGCAAGTAGAGCAGCATTAACTGTTGCCAGTCTCGCACCGGCAACACTGAGCGATGCACTTTTGGAGATACTTTTGAATGATTAGGCCTGAAATGACCGTCCTTTGGTCATTGCGGATAAGGTCCTTAGGTGCAGGTTTCTGGTCTGGTAAACGTGGTTAGAGGAGGAAGATTCATGAAACGCACAATCGTATTGGCGTCACATCATCGGCTCGCTGAAGGGTTGAAAGACACATTGAATTTCATTAGTGGCGGCGGTCAAGACATCGTGACGCTGGCAGCGTATTTGGACAATCAGCCGGTTGAAAAGCAAGTCGATGAGGTTATGACTGCTTTCCCAGCTGATCGTGATGTTGTGGTATTGACGGATATGACGGCAGGGAGCGTTAATCAAAAGTTCTTCAAATATCGCACACGTCCGCATACACATATCATCAGCGGCATGAATCTGCCACTTGCACTTGGCGTTGCGATGGAACCGGCTGATCAGTATATTAGCGATGCTCGAATTGATGCGCTGATTCAAGAGGCCAAAGATGCAATCGTCAATGTCAACGAGATTCAAGTTGAGGAAGATGACGATGATGAATGAAATACCATGGTGGAAAAAGAGCGTTGTCTATCAGGTTTATCCGAAAAGCTTCAATGATAGTAACGGTGATGGCATTGGAGACTTAAATGGTATCACTCAAAAATTGGATTATTTAGCCGATTTGGGCGTAGATGTGCTCTGGCTGAATCCGATTTACCGATCACCACAGGTTGATAACGGCTACGATATTTCGAATTATCGCGATGTTGAACCACAATTAGGGACAATGGCCGATTTTGAACGCTTGTTGCAGGCAGCACATGATCGACATCTAAAGATTATTTTGGACTTGGTTGTGAATCACACGTCTGATCAACATCCGTGGTTCAAAGCCGCCAAATCATCAGTGAGCGATCCGCATCACGATTACTACATCTGGAAGAAGCCAGTTGACGATCATGAGCCTAATAATTGGGGCTCAAGCTTTGGCGGTTCAGCTTGGGAATACAAAAAAGATCTGGGCGAGTATTACCTGCATCTTTTTGCCAAGCAACAACCGGATCTCAACTGGGAAAATCCTAAGGTACGCCAAGAAGTTTATGATCTCATGCGCTTTTGGCTAGATAAGGGAGTTGATGGCTTCCGGATGGATGTCATATCACTGATTTCTAAAGATCCGGCTTATCCAGATGGCCCGCTCATTCAAGGCAAGGCATACGGTAGTTATTATGCCGGAGCGGCAAATGGCCCAAAGGTTCATGATTACCTGCAGGAAATGCACGAGCAAGTGTTGTCGCACTACAATATCATGACGGTTGGCGAGACGCCCCATACAACGGCACAGCAGGCGCAATTATACACGGCGGCAGATCGTCACGAGTTGGATATGGTTTTTCATTTTGACCATATGCATCTTGACTATGGCCAATATGGCAAGTTCTCGACAAATCGATTTAAATTAGTTGATCTCAAAGAAGTCTTGGCACGTTGGGAGAACACATTAGCGCAAGTCGATGGCTGGAACAGCCTTTACTGGAGCAACCACGATCAGCCGCGGCCTGTGACACGATTTGGAGATGAAGGCCAGTATCGAATTCGATCAGCCAAAATGCTGGGTACCGTGTTGCACATGTTGCAAGGAACCCCCTATATTTTTGAAGGCGAAGAACTCGGTTTGAAAAATGTTCATTTTAATCAATTAAGCGATTATAACGATCTTGAGACTAAGAACATTTTTAAAGAACTCACGCAACAACATCATGAAAGTCCTGAAGCGGCCATGAAGGCCATTTATCTGCATTCGCGCGATAATGCTCGCACGCCGATGCCTTGGGACGGCAGTGAAAAAGGTGGCTTTACCACCGGGCAACCATGGCTGGGGCTGAATCCAGATCACAAGCAGATTAATGCGGCTAAGGATCTGGCAGATAGTGACGGTGTTTACCACTATTATCAACACCTGATTAAATTACGACATGAAGAGCCATTGATTACCACTGGTGTATTTGAGCTACTTGCTCCTGATGATCCGAACTTGTTTATTTACCTGCGCAAGGGGGAACATGAGACCTTGCTGGTGGCAGGTAACTTCTCAAGTGAGGAACGCACATGGTCAGTGCCGGATGACTTGCAAGCTAAGGATGTGGATGTGTTGATTCGGAATAGTGAAATTTCCAATTCACTAGAGAAAACACTGACATTACCACCATTTGGCGCAGTGGTGTACAAGCTTCAATAGCAATACGAGCGAGTTCGAATTCACGAAAAATGCTCATCTTCTAGTTTGGCTTAGAAGATGAGCATTTTTGTGTTATATCGTGTCTTTGCCAGAAAATTTCCATCAATAGATTTTGTTACTGGAGTGTTTTTGACTTAAGCTGTTTTATTGAAGCAGCATTAAGTTCTAGAACGCAAGCTTGTTTATCATTTCATCTTATCCATATCCGCCAGCGGGCTATTGTACAACTTAGCATAGAACCCACCAGCCGCTAGCAGTTGCTCATGGGTGCCAGATTCGATGAGTTTGCCTTGGTCAATAACGAGGATTTTGCTTGCATTGCGAATCGTGGATAGGCGGTGCGCGATCACGAAGCTGGTGCGCTGTTGCATGAGGCGGTTCATGGCATGCTGGACATCAGTTTCGGTGTTGGAGTCGATGGAGGCGGTCGCTTCATCAAGAACGAGAACGGGTGCTTGGGCTGCGAAGGCGCGGGCAATGCTGAGGAGCTGCCGCTGGCCTTGCGAGAGGCGGCTAGCGTTTTCGCTGAGCATAGTGTCGTAACCGTCTGGCAGTTGGTTAATGAAGCCGTCAGCATTTGCGGCTTTGGCGGCAGTTTCGACTTCGGCGTCAGTGGCGTCTGGCCGACCCATGCGAATATTTTCGCGAATGGTTGCGGTAAAAAGGAACGATTCTTGCTGAACAACTGTGACGAGCCGCCGCAAACTAGCAAAGGTAATTTGGGTGACATCGTGATCATCAAGGGTAATGCTGCCGTTGGTGAGTGGGTATAGATCGGTGAGAAGGTTCATAATGGTTGTTTTCCCTGCACCAGTCGGACCGACAATGGCGACGACTTCCCCTTGATGAGCAGTGAAACTAATATCGTGTAGCACCTCGGTTTTACCGTCATAGGCGAAGGAGACGTGATCAAACTTAACATTGCCCGCTGTGTGATCTAACTCGACGGCATTCGGGGCATCTTTTTCAGGTTCAGCATCGACGACTTGGAAAACGCGTTCGGCAGAGGCTAAGGAAAGTTGCAAGGTGTTGATAAGGTTCAGAATGTTGTTGATCGGCCCAGTGAAGTTACGCAGGTAGATCAGGAAGGTGAAAATGACGCCGACTGTGATGCTGGTGCCACCGCGAAGAATGGCAACTGCACCGGCAAACGTGATCAGCAAGTAGGCGAAGTTATTGGTCATGTTATTGAAGGGACCGATGACCCCGGAGAAAAGTTGTGCGCGATAGGCTGCGGCAGTGTAGCGGGCATTGGTTTCATTGAAGCGATCAATGGTATCTTGTTGATGATCGAAAAGCTGGACCAACTGTTTACCAGAAACATTTTCTTCAATTTGGGTGTTCAAGCTGCCCAATTCTTGTTGCTGAATCGTGAAGGCTTTTTGGGTGATGCGTGCTGCGGTTCGCGAGTAAAAGAAAGTCGCGACAGACGCCAGAACGACAATACCTGTTAGTAGCGGACTGAGTAGTAACATGGCAATACCCATACCGACAACACTGATAATGCCGGTATAAAGCTGTACAAAAGTTTGCATCAGTGCGGTGTTGATGTTGTCGACATCGTTGGTCAATCGGCTCATGATATCGCCGTTATCATGCGTATCAAAATACCGCATCGGTAAACGCTGCATTTTGGCAAACAGGTCGTGACGAATCGCAGCACTAGTGCGTTGTGCGACTTTGGTAGTGATACTTGTTTGAAAATACGTGAAGATACTGCTCAGAAAATACATCCCAGCCAACAAACCGCTGACAATGAACAATTCGCGCAGACGGCCTTTGGTGATAAACTGGTCAACCACGATCCCATTGACCCGGTTGCCAACAATGGTGGCCAACGTTGTGAATAATGTGAGGCCAAAAACGATCAGCAACTTGCGGCGATCTGTATCGAGATAGCCCCAAATCCTTCGCACGGTTTGTTTCCAATCAACTAAGGTGACTTTTTCGGGGTGCAGATTACGTGGCCCGTGTCTGCCGTTGAGATTAATCAATGTAGTCACCTCCCAGTTGGGTTTGAACCAGTTGCGCGTAAAATGGCGAACTTTTGACCAACTCGGTATGCGTTCCGCGAGCCGTAATTTGCCCGTTTTGCATGACGATGATTTGATCACAGTCCATGATGTTCGGGACGCGTTGCGAAATGATGATGGTTGTACGGTTGCGGCGGGCCTTGACCAAGGCATCTTGAATCTCAGTGTTGGTTTCCTGATCCACAGCACTGGTAGCGTCATCCATGACCAGAATATCAGGATCGGGGATGATGGCGCGGGCAAGATTCAGACGTTGCCGTTGACCGCCAGAAAAGTTTTTCCCAGCTTCTTCGACGGGGGCATCATAATTAGTCCCGACAAACTCAGTTGCCCTAGCGATAGCAACGCCGCTGGCTAATTGTGTCGGCGTGGCTTGCGGCGCGCCATAACTCAGATTATGCGCGACAGTGCCAGAAAAAAGCAGTGAGTCCTGTAAGGCGACCGTGATTTTTTTGTGTAAAGCCGGTAAGGTGATTTGTTGGATATCGGTGCCACCGACCGTGATTTTTCCTTGATAATGCTCATAAAGTCGGGTTAATAAGGCGATCAACGTGGTTTTGCCAGAACCAGTGGAGCCGATAATGCCCAGCCACTGACCGCTTGGAACGGTGAGATTGATGTCATCAAGGATCGGTCGACTTTGCGAAAAACCAAAGTTCACGTGCTCAAACTGGATGGTGCTACCAGCTGGGGCAGGTAATGTCCCACTGGCCTCAGTGCCTGCCTCTTCGGCTAAAACGGCGTTGACGCGTGCACTAGAAGTAATTGCCCGTGAAAAGGTCGTGATGAGGTTAACGGTATTGGTCATCGCCGTCGTAATTTGAATCATGTAATTGACGAACGCCATGATTTCGCCAGTGGTGATGGTGCGGCTGATGGCCAGATTGCCTCCATAGGCTAGCGCAGCGACGACTGCCAGATTAAGTACCAGCATGATCAGTGGCGCCAAAGTGACCGTTGCCAAAACGGCGCGTTGACTAATCGTCTGCAGGTTGCGATTTTCAGTGTTGAATTGAGTCAGTTGGTGGTCTTCTAATACGTATGCCTTAATCGTTTTGGCGCCGGTCAGATTTTCACTCATAATCCGGTTCATGACATCAACTTGTCCTTGCATCGCCGTGTAAAGTGGCAGCGAACGTCGAACGATGACGTAGATATAGATGGCAAGAATGGGTAAGGCAATCAAGATGATCCATGACAGCCGTGGTGATACGATAATCGACATGACAATGCCGCCGAATAGCAACATAGGCGAGCGGACGAGTCCGCGCGTCAGCATGCTGACCAGCGTCTGCATTTGCGTGACATCGTTTGTGATGCGGGTGATGAGTGTTTCGGGTTTGAGTGCTTGGGGATCGCGATCGGCCAGTGAAATAGCCAGCAGATGAGTCCGCAGGTTTTGGCCCATTTTCAGGGCTGCATAGGAGGAGAAGGCGTTACAGATAGCGCCTAAAGCGAATGCAGCAATAGCAATCACTGCCATGAGAATAGCGGTATGCCAAACATAAGTCATATCTTTCTTAGCCAATCCCACGTCCACGATGCTAGCCATCAAGGTCGGTTGTTGCAGGTCAAGCAATGCTTCGCCCATGATCGCTAACGGCGCGAGAAAAAAACTTACCCGTGCCCAGCCGTGCATATGGTCGAACAAAATTTTCAGCATGTCAGTTGCCTCCGTTTTGGTTATTGAGCTCATTCTACGGCTGGATTGAAAAAGATGCATGTGATCAGCTTGTTGAACGGGTAGACAAACGATGCTTCGGTGCTTTTTGGAGATGAAGAAGTTTCCAGAGAAGTTGGAGGTTGAAGTAGGTAGATAGACATAAATAAGCCGCCACGGAAAGCTTGTACAGCTCCGTGACGGCTTATCTTTAAACTGGGTTGCTGCTTGCTTGGCTCGTGACGACTCAGTTCAATAAACGAGCTGCCGTTAAGTGGCATTGTTGAACCATAGCACTTGCTCCCACCAGCAACGCTTTTGGTACGCTCAAATGCTATCATGTCTTGCTGATATGAATCAACGGATTAGTATGTTTCATATGAGTGTCTCTTTTTAATATATAACAAATGGTATATATGGCGTGAGCTAATAGCAACTGATAGACTGGAAACGACAATGCTACGCGACGGTGGCTCTTTCTTCAGAAGGAGGTGGTGGCTATGGTTTTAGAACTGTAGAGATCACAAAATTCTTTGAAAGGAGGAGCAAGATGTCGATCTACGAAGCTTTGAGCCTTATGATCATGTTCGGGTTATTTATTCTCGGACTGATTACCTTGGTTCTGAAGCTGAATGATCGGTGATACAAAAAGCCGTCACGATAAGCTTAACCAGCTCGTGACGGCTTAGTCCAATTATGAGCTACCGTTAAGCAGCATTGTTGAATCATGGAGTCGCTGGTTCCTGCCAGCGGCTCTTTTTGTTACATCTCTATTAAACCATACCAAGGCCTTTTTTGTAACAATCTGTCCACACCTTTAAAAACAAAAAAGAAAAAAGCCACCACAATTCGCTGAAGAATTGTGTGATGGCTTATAAATAGTGCTTAGTCAAGAGCAAAAGATTATCGACAGTTGCCCAATTAAAAGGTGTTGACAGATTGTTACAGCTCAACTGCCGCAGCTTTCAACGTTATTCAATAATCTTAGACTTCCGCGTGATATGGTGCATTTTCTCGATCCACGGGCGAATTGGTTCTTTTAGGAAAAGCCCCAGAAGGAAGAACGCGACGCCGAATGCCACGAGGATGATGAGATCTTGCCACAGATTTGGCCAGTAGATCCCGCCAACGGTTTCGCGCAGCAAGTTGACGGCATAGGTGAATGGCAGCCATGGGTTAATGGCTTGGAAGAACTTACCTGAGAGTACAACGGGGAAGTTGCCACCTGCGCCGGAGATGGATAGGACTAAAATAATGATTCCCAGGCCCTTACCGATATTGCCGAACAGGGAAATCAACATGTATAGAATTGAGACGAAGACTAGGCTTAGCAACATCGCAAACAGCAAATACAGCGGCTTGTCGACAACGTACGTCCCGATTAGGAAGAGATTACCGAGTGCGGCGATGAGGCCTTGTAGCATCGCTCTTCCGATCTACGTTAACCAGCGAGCGGTGTACATCTGTTTGACGGTCGCATGAGCCAGCGATTCCGGCAGCTGATATTCGGTAATGAGAATGGCGCCGAGCAGCAAGGCACCGACCCAAATACATAAGGCTAAATAAAACGGGGCACTTTGTGAGCCATAGGTTGGGATATGATAGAAACTCGTTTGCTTGAGCTCTACCGGTTTAGCTAAAAAGCCGGCTTCTTTCGTGGCATCACGTCTCAGCAGTTTGATCAACTGCGACAGATCAACGGATTTCTCGCCTTTTTTGATTGCCGTTGCGCCTTTTTGAATGGCATCTTTCAATGTTGGCCAGTCATCTTTGATTAAGGTTTGCGCATCATCCAGCCCGCTTTGTAGTTGCGGCATTTTTTCGTTGGCTAAAGCGAGCGTTGATGTCAGGTCGCTTTCCACACCGGGTAGATCTTGATTGATAAAATTTGTTGCCTTGGTCAACTTCGTTTTAAGACTTGGGAAGTCATTTTGATATAAGTCAGCGACTGTCGTGATGCCACTGGTAATCAAGTTCATATGCCCGTTCAGCAGCGTATTGGCATCAGTGAGTTCCTGCTTCAAGGCTGGTAACTGTTTTTGGGTTTTAACCAAAAAAGTGTTGGCTTGTGTCAGTAAGTCCTTTGTTCCGCTGAGTAAACTCGGCAGTTCCGGCAATACTTGATCGTTGATTTTAGTCAGCGTTGTGGCAGCATCAGCAAGCGCAGTCTTGAAAGCGTTCAGTACTTGCTTCACACTCGTGCCGAGATCCAGATCCTTGAGCGTATTGGCATCACTTGCAAATTTCTGAGCGACATCATTGAGTGTCGCCAAACGACTTTGTAACTCATTGGTACTTAAATTTGGCACGTCTTTGGCTAGATCGCTGGCGGCCGTCTGAACAGCAGTAGCGGTAGTCGCAACATCACGCAGTCGTGTAATGGCACCGGCCAACGGTTGATCGTCCTTACCGGTCAGCTTGTTAAGACTGGCTTGCAGGCGGGTTAATGTATCGGCCAGACTGGTGGCATTGGCTGCCACTTTGCCTTGGCGATCAGCTAAAGCGGTTAATCGGGCCACCATTGCCTGTTTGATAGCGGCGGTATCACTGCTAGTGGCCAACTGCTGCAACTGATTTTGCAAGGTAGTTAAGTCAGCACTTAAACTAGTATTCGCGGCGGCTATCAGTGTCAGACCAGCATCGACCGCATTTTGAACCACATCAAGTGCTGTGCTGACTTTTGGCAAGACTTCATCTTTGGTCGTGCCAATCGCCGCCTGAGCGTTTTTGCCAAAGTCGGTCAGAGCAGGCAAAGTGCCGTCAACTTGATTGACGACGATAATGCCCTGACTGGTGACCCCAACGGCCTTCGTAACCGCTGATTCTAGTTGGCCAAAGTTGGTGGTCACTGTATTAAGCTGCGCACCGGCTTGTTGCACTTCAGGCAACTTGCTGCGAACATCGGCACTTGATGGACCGGCATCGGCTACCATTGGTAAATACCCGTTGGCTGCCGTTAATTTTTGGGCCATTTGATTGACTTCAGGCAAGTAGGTGGCCATTTCGTTGGCGGCCGCCAGTTTTTCTCGGATGGCCGGCATTTTACTCTGCAAAACCCCGACTTCCGCGATGTATTTTTCAATTGTCGGTAATTGATCGTTTGTATTGGTTACCAGACTTGCAAAGCGCCGAATCATCGGCAGATTGTCATCCAACTTAATCCCTGCCTGATTGAAGACGGTCACCAAGGTTTTGGCAACGGTTGACACAAATTCGTCTGAAATGGTGTTTTGCAGCGTGGACGCCCCGCTTGCAGTAATTTTAGGGGCGATGGCATTAATTTTTTCATTCACATAATAATCTAGCTTTGGTTTGTGAATCTTACCATCGACAAAACTAAGCAAGTCCGTTGAGAAATCTTTGGGAACAACGACACCTGCGTAATATTTGCCGCTTTTGATCCCTTCCTGAACCGCCTTTTTGGAGTCCACAAAACGCCAGCCGAGTTGCTTGTTATGCTTTAGTTGGGTGACCAGCTCATCGCCAATGGCAATTTTTTTGTCACGGAATTCGGTTGATTTATCCGCTGAATACACGGCAACAGTAAGATCTTGGGTATTGCTGTAAGGATCCCATAGCGCCCAGACATTGAACCAACAGTAGAGACTGGGGATCACAACCAGCGCCAAAATGAGTAAGAAAGCGAATGGGCTTTTAACAATTCGCTTCCAGTCCAGTGCAACTAATTTTCCTATGTTTTGCATTGTGCTCCTCCAGTGATTTTCAAATTTGTATTTGTAGATTATAACATGCGAATATTCGTATTTCTTGATTCACAGTAGCCAGTCGTCTGTGGGCTGACTGGTTTACTTCATTAGAAAAGGTATTGTTACGTTAACCAATATCGGGGATGTAAAGCGTCGATAGCAAGCTAGTGTTACCTTATTTTTAAGGACGATGATGCCTAACACTGCATAGATGTTTGAAAGCGCAAAATTGGGAAATTGTTGAAAAATCAATAAAAGAGAACCACCTTGATGAACGAACAGAAGATAGACATGCGTCGAATTCAATGGGAAAATGAAAGCGATTTATCGGAAGGAGGCTGACCATGAACCGAATGGTGCATGTCGATATTCAGGAAATTGTGAAGGAAGAAAATGTCACCCATGACTGGCGTCTATTGATGGTCTTGGAAGGTCAGATCAAGGTGGCGATCTTTCAAACCGATTATAAGTTGGTAAAAGACAATTTCATTATTTTAAACCCTAACGAACGATTTTCTATTAGCGCAACAGTGCCAGCTTTGATACTCGCTGTTACCATTAATGCGACCCATTTAACGACTATCTTACCTGACACTAGTAAACAACGTTTTTGGAATCTTCCAATGTCATCGCCCAATCAAACTAGCAATAACCTTGCAGCGTGTCGGCGGCTACTGCATCGCATGATGATCACCAGTCTTTCTGAGGATGTGGACGAGGCTACAGTTGCCGCTACCGGATTGGCATTAATGGGTCATTTGCGTGCTCACTATCTTTGGCACGAAGAAAGCAAGTCAATCTTTGACCATGATCAGCTCGTGAATACAGTGATCACCAAATTAGAAACCGAGTATGCCGAGGATATTAGCTTGAGGTTAGTAGCTGATGAAATGCATGTCTCTTACAATTATCTGTCTAAAAAATTTAAGGAACAGACGCATCTCAACTTTAATCGTTATCTCAACGCTATTCGATTACGGCATGTTGAGCTAGATTTAAAGTATACAGATAAAAGCATTACCCAAATCGGTATCGACAACGGTTTTCTCCAACCTCGAACGATGGCCCGAAATTTTCAAGACCGATATGGGATGTCTCCGCAAAAGTTTCGACATACGCTCGCAGCAAACCTGCCGTCCATTGACAGTACTCGACAGGTCATCACGTTGTCTCGAGAGGAGGCCTTGGTCCGGTTAGCAGGACAGCTGGCAGAAGAGGATCTTGCATCTATACAGCCCGTGACCTCTCAACAAAAAAGATTAGATGTCCAAACGGCCCAAGTACTTACCCACAAGACCGCCACATATACCGTCAATGTTGGCGACGTGTTGAACTTGAATAACCAAGAATGTGTCACACAATTGAATCAATTGACTGAAGAAATGCCGATTGCCTACATCAGAGTATTTGGCGTTAGCAAAGTTAGAACTGATCCAATTTTTAGCACGGTTGTGACGAGTGAGAAGAATTTAATGAGTGCTTTTTACGCGATACTCGCAGTAGGGGCCCAGCCAATTATTCGTTTATCAGTAGAAATGGTGTTGCACTGTTCGCCTGAAGATTTAATAGCCCGATTTGAGGCCATTGCGCAAATGTTTGGTAAAAGTGTTGTCCGCCGATGGATTATTGAATTTGAGTATGACTGCCTTGTCAGCGACAACGAAGATAGCCAAACTGTGATATCGTATTTCCTTCAAAGCAACAATTGGCAACGCATCGGTGTTCACGTCACGGAAAAGAACTTCCATCATACCGAAAAAGACAAGAAAATGAACCTTGGCAACCGGTTTGTCTATTTATCATGTGATTATCTGTTCCTTCGAACTGAAATAAAAGAAGACTTGTCCGAACTTAAGTCGCGTCTTGATAGTATCCAAGAGCGGCTGGCACCGGATCGGCAATACGCGCCTGAAATAGCACTGGATGATTGGAACACTTTGGCTGGTAACGATGCGGTTACGGTTGGAACCTTCTTTCGCTCAGCTTTAATCAAAGAGATACTGCGACAGAATAATGGATTTGATAATGTCAGCTTTTGGCTCAGTATCACAAGTCGAATCAGCATTATACCAGATACAACGGATGAGTGTTTGTCCTTGTTTTTGTATGGCACCATTCGGCGACCAGTTTACTTTGTCGTGCGGTTTCTGGACGCCTTGATTGGTGAACGCATCTTGAGTTCGCCATGGTTCAGTTATTACCGCAACGGTGAAGATTATACAGTTTTATTTTCCAATCCTACCTATATCGATCCGCGTATGTCGATTAGTGATAGTCTCATGCAATATCAGTCGCAGGAATTACAACTACAGCTTGTTGGACTTAGAGGGCAACGTTATCGAATTGTCAGTGAATTGTTAGATAAGGATTGCGGTGGTATCTATAATCAGTGGCTTAAGGTTGGCGCAGTGATAAACTATTCTCCCCAATATATTAAGTATTTAGCGACCATGACACAGCCGAGACTTAAGATCGAGGATATCGCAACAACAGATGGCAAGTTGGTCTTGTCGGCTACCCAGTCTTTTAATAGCATGCGTGTCTATCGGATAAGACCGCTGAATGATTAAGGATCACAATAACACAAGCAGCATCTCTGCAGAAGTGTAGGGATGCTTTTTTATAACTTCACATGTGCGCTTTGAATTTTGTCCGACAATATTAGCTCTAATCATGATAGCGCGGATAATCGGCTTGTGAAAGCGCTATATAAAAACGAATAATACCCTATGAGCCATGAAGTAACTACCTACAATATGGTTATCAGCAAAATTTTCTGAAGGTGGGTGGCAACATGGCAACGGTTATCGGTAAAACGTCCAGATCATCAGAGACAATGCTCATCACGTCATTGATGGCAGGTTATTCGATGGTTTACATGGACAAAAGCATGATTTCAACAGCAATTATTCCAATTGCTTCGCAGTTCCATTTCAGCTCAGGTCAAACTGGCCTAATGATGTCGTTGTTTTTTCTTGGTTATTCATTGATGCAGATTCCGAGTGGTTGGTTAGCCGATCGTTTCGGGTCAAAACGTGTTTTAATGGCCTCACTGTTTATCATTGCCTGTTTTTCATACTTATTCGGTATTGCCAATGGCTTACTTTTCTTCATCGTTGTTCGCTTTTGTGCCGGGGTAGGGCATGGTGGTTATCCGCCAAGCTGTTCTAAAGCCATTGCGGAAAACTTTCCAAAAGAGCGGCGTACTTTTGTTCAATCATTGATTCTTTCAACGTCTGGCATTGGAGGCATTCTAGCGTTCACTTTGGGAGCCCAACTAGTGGATATGAACTGGCACTATGCTTATATCGCAATGGGAACACTTTTCTTGGTAGCACTTTTGTTTGTTTGGCGATTTGTTCCAAAAGGTCAAGACGGCAATCGTAAGGCGAGCGATCAAACTGAAAAAACGAGTTTTCTGGCTATGCTTAAGAACCGAAATGTGTTCGTTCTGTTTCTGGCGATGCTTCTGTTAAATGTTTTGCTGTACGGCAACATGTCTTGGCTCCCATCTTATATCACGTCTACCTTTAATCTAAGTATCAGTCAAGCCGGCATGATATTAGCCATTAACGCTGTCTTTCAAACGATTGCCACAATTTTTGCTGGGCAACTGCTCTCTAAGTTGTTCTTGCATAAAGAAAAGCGGGTTATTCTGATCGCCACACTGATGGTTGCTGCACTGCTGGTTGGGTTTGTATTGTCGAGTAACCTGTATATCTCGGTCGTCTTGTTACTGCTCATCAGCATGATTAGTGTGACGGCTTTTACAGCAATTTTTACTTGGCCACATAAAATTATGGATGCCAATATCATTGGCTCTTCAATTGGCATTATTAACACTGGGGGCACACTTGGCGGCTTTTTAGCGCCTATGGTCATTGGTTTTCTGGTTCAGGCCGCTGGTGGTTCGTTCGTTCCGGCATTTCTGTTCATGGCCGTGATGAGCTTACTGTGCGGTATGACTGTTATTGCTGTTAAGACAAAGGCTTAAAACAAAGAGGAGAAAATGAAAATGGATGCAAAAGAACGCTTAATGCAGATTGTTGAGGACAAGCAAAATGAGTTTATTAAGGCTTCAGATCAGATTTGGCATACTCCGGAAACCCGGTTTGCTGTTGAAAAGTCGGTTCAGCCATACTATGACGTTTTAGAAAAAGAAGGTTTTGAGATTAAAAAAGGCATTGCTGATATGGACTATTCATTTGAGGCGACTTGGGGTAAGGGGAAGCCTGTTATTGGTATGCTTGCTGAATATGATGCGTTGGGGAATTTGAGTCAGGTAGCAGGAGCGACTGAACATCAACCAATTGTTGCAGGCGATAATGGTCATGGATGTGGTCACAACGTGTTGGGTACGGCCGCACTTGCTGGTGCAGTCGCCATCAAAACTTTGATGGAAGAAGAACACCTTTCAGGGACGATTAAACTGTTCGGGTGTCCTGCCGAGGAAAGTGGTTACGGAAAAGCTTTTATGGCTAGAGATGGTATTTTCAGCGACCTAGACATTGCTTTAGCAAATCATCCAATGGATTCTATGTCCGGGTGGGGCAGTAGTAGTTTGGCCGTTCTGCAATGTTACTACCAATTCACTGGCATTCCAGCACATGCCGCCGCAGCACCAGAGATGGGGCGCAGTGCTTTAGATGCTGCGGAGTTAATGAATATTGGGGTTCAATTTCTGCGCGAACATATCATTGATTCAGCCAGAATTCATTACGCGTTTATTGATGCTGGTGGAGAATCAGCCAATGTGGTCCAACCAAGTGCCAAGTTATATTATTTTATTCGCGCGCCACATGTCGACCAAGCTAAGGCGATCTTTGCTCGAGTTAACAAAATTGCGGAAGGGGCTGCGTTGATGACCGAAACGAAATTGACCAAAGAGTTTGATGCGGGATGCTCCGATTTTATCGCTAACAAGCCTTTAACCCGCGCAATTGATACAAATCTTGATATCGTAGGACCTTTGAAGCTGACTAAGGAAGAATTGGCCTTTGAAAAGAAACTCTCTGAGACTGTTTCTGATGCCAGCAAGCAAAATTTATATCATCGGGCTAAGCATTCATTTCCTGATTGGACTGAAGAGCAGATCAAAGCAGAAGCTGATTCTGGCATTGCTTTGCACAAGTTGCCGCTTGAATTTAGTGATGAAACTGCTGGCTCCACTGATGTCGGGGATGTCAGCCAAGTCGTGCCGACCGCTCAATTTACGAATGGCTTTGAACCTCAAGGCACCTCTCCACACAGCTGGCAATGGGTTTCAAATGGCATTTCTAGTGTTGCTCATAAGGGACTATTGTTAGGCGGCAAGGTTTTTGCATTGACCGCCTACGATGCCTTAGCGAATCCGCAATTGGTCGAAGACGCAAAAGAAGATTTTGCAGCACATTTTGGGAATAAGTTGTTTGAATCGCCTATTCCCGCTGAGGTAAAGCCTCGGTGATTAGATCGAGGCGGGTTTCTCGTACATTGAGTTGATTTGAGTGTAAGATGCAAATCAACAATCAACACATCTTTTCAAACCTTTGTCTTGACATTCACAAGCGCGGGCCGTATAGTCCTTCCAACAAGACTTTAGGTGTTACTCAGCGCAACTTTCAAAGCGAGCTGAATGACATTTATAAAAACAACACTTTGAGAAGAAGAGTAACCTTGGCGCAGACGCTGTAGAAAGCCCGGTTGATGGAAAAGGGTCATCTGCAAGAAGGTGAAGATGAGCTTCGAATAGTTATTCGTGCGGTTAACGCTCACGAGTCGGTTACGGCCGTTATGCTGTCAGGTATCAACAGGTACTGGAGACGATGTATCAACATCGTGAATAAGGGTGGTAACGCGACACTGTCGCCCCTTGACTACAACAAAAGTAGTTAAGGGGCGTTTTTTTGTGGCAGCGCAAGGTTATCTAAAATAAATCAAAGTTGTTTAACGAGATGGTCTTGATAGTTTGCTGGTGGAAATGTTTGGAGGAGGATCTCTTATGAGTCGTTGGAAAAAAGCTATCTTCACAGGGATTGCATTGGTTTCATTATTAACACTAACAGCATGTGGCAAAGCAGCTAGTAGCAATAGCAGTCATACTAGTTCAAAAAGTGAGTCAATCATCATCGGCAGTAGTGGCTCGGATTATCAAATTTGGCAACATATTGCTAAATCACCGCAGGCCAAGAAGGCTGGTCTGAGGATTAAAGTCAAGCAAGTTTCAGATGGCAACGTCACTAACTCAGCTACTGCCGAGGGACAATTGGATGTTAATGCATTCCAGTCATATGCTTACTTTCAGCAATATAACAAATTAAATCCGAGCGAAAAATTAGCAGCATTAAGCACAACCTACCTGGAACCAATGGGACTGTATTCTAAAAAATATAAACAGCTGCGAGAGATTCCAGATGGTGCAACGATTGGCATCTCAAACGATCCTGCTAATGCGACACGAGGGTTACTTTTGCTAGCAACGGCCAAGCTTGTCACCCTTAAGTCTGACTTCAATGCTTTAAGTACCGTGAAGGACATTCAAGCCAATCCGAAGCACTTAAAGTTTAAAGAGGTCGACCCATCGGTGCAAATGCTGCCCGATTTGGACGCAGAACTGATTTCGAATACGCGGGCACTTGATGGTGGGCTGAATGTTTTGAAAGATTCATTGGTGCATGAGAAGTTGAACCAAACGACACGCGCCAACGTCAATATATTAGTGACCGCAGTGAAAAATGAAAAAAAGGAAGAATTTAAAAAGTTAGTGCCGCTTTACCATGACCCAACGATTCAGAGTTGGATTAAAAAGACTTTTTCTGGCACGAAACTTGATGTGAATAAACCGATCAGTTATCTCCAACAAAAATAATAATAACGAGATCGCTGTGAAACCAGTACTTATGGGGCTGTAGAGCAGCTTTTTGTTGAAGGGGATCGAGCCATTAAGCAATTCGGGTTATAATGACAGTAATCGTAAAAATTAAGCTTTAAACACTGACATTTATTTTCGAAAGGGGTCGTTGCTATGTGTTCTTCAATGACAATTAAATCGCTACAAGGTGATATTTTCTGGGGCCGGACCATGGATTACAACACCAGTTTCTTTCATGAATCACCAGTCGGCGGGGTTCCTGGTAAAATTGTCAGTTTGCCAGCAAACAAGGCATTACCAACACAAAGTGCCAAATGGACCACAAAGTATGCAGCGGTTGGCGTCGGTATTGATCAAAGTACGGCACTTTTCGACGGCGTCAATAGCGAAGGCTTGGCTGGCGACTTGCAGGTTTTGGTAGAGTGCAGCTGGGCGAGTGCAGATTCTTTGAAACAGCGTGGGCTGAAAGCTATTAAAGGCGAGGAGTTTGTGACCTTGGCCTTGACGACATGCAAAAATGTTGACGAAGTACGCGCTTTGGCGGGTGAGTATGGCCTGCTGGATGAACCTTATGAGTTTGGCGGCCAAGGGGTGAAAATCCCATTACATTACACATTTGTTGATCCATCAGGTAAAGGGATTGTTGTCGAACCAACCGATCACGGCGCCTTTAAGCTGTATGATAGTATCGGCGCCATGACGAATAGTCCTGAATACGGGTGGCATGAAACCAATTTGCGCAATTATGTCAGTCTGAATGACAATAACTATCCTAAGGGATCCGAGTTAGGCGACTACCATATTGAGCCGATTGAGTTAGGCACAGGCTACGGGATGTTCGGTTTGCCAGGCGATTACACATCACCATCGCGGTTCCTGCGGGCAATGTTTGTTTCGCGTAATCTTGATCCCTTCAACAGCAAAGACGGCATTCGCGTGTTATACAATGCTTTCAAGACTGTCTTGATTCCGCAGGGGCTAGGTCGCGACCCACAACATCAGGTTTTAACGGATTACACGCAATACTGGTCTGGCTATGACCTGACGAAAAAGACGATTTTCGTGCAAGATTCAGACACATTGACAATGACAACGAAAACACTTGATCCGACTATTACTGACGTCACTTATGAAGATTTGGCTAAAACTGAACAGTTCAATCAACTGTAGACTGACATCATTGATATGAAAAAAGGCAACACTGAACGAGAGACCAATCATTGGTTTTGGGGTTCAGTGTTGTCTTTTTGATTTGTCATCTAACGAGCCGGAGTGGTGACTTGGTATCGTTATTTGTCGTGTTTGTGCTTTTGCCACCCAGCGATCGGAACAACTCGATTATTCGTTGTCGTTTCTGTTGGGTTACTAGTAGGTTGTTGGGGTGCTGGTTTGGCGGCAACAAGTTCTTGAACGCGACTTTCGGCAGCTGTAGCAAGTGCCTGTCGCTGGGTTGGTGTCCACAGGTGGGAGGTTGTTGTAGATCGAATGAAAATAGCGACCATTTGTCCAATGACTGCGCGCTGATCAGGACCAATGGTTTTTTTGTCATATAGTAGCATGGACATGGCAGCCTTAATGTCCTGAGCGGTCCAATTCTTTGGATCGTGGCCGAACAAACTCTGAATCGTGTGGGCAAGGAACAACGTGGTGGCACCAAAGAGCTCCTGATTCTGAACTGGCTTAGGAACCTGCAGCCACGTTTTGGATTCTAAAAAGGTCATCGTCAATTGAAATAATTCAGCCATATTTTCGGAATCAAAGTCGACGTCATTATCGGGGTCACTGAAGGCATCATCAACACCAGGAAGATCAAAATCATCATTGCCGAATGGTGATGTGAGGGCCTCCTCTTCCGTCAAGCCGAGCAGATAGGTGGCAGTGACGAACACGTTCATCAAGGCATCAACAAATTCAAGGATAGTCAATTTAATCTCATTTGTTGCAATCAACCAGATCATAAATGTTTTTAACAGTTCCGCCGCGATCGCTAACGACTCGCTGCGATCCAATGCATCATCATGATAAGTCTGTAAGGTCTCCTGCAAACCAGCTGCAACGTGTTCAGTATCAAGTGCTTGAATGGTTGAACGAAGGTTATCAAAGGCATGCACGAAAAAGGTGACGAGGATTAATCGAATTTCATCTGGTGGCACTTGGCTAAAGCCGGGAACTGTCAGCAGGTGTTGATAACTTGTGCTTTTCTGGAAATTTTCCCAGTATTTATCGATTTCGCGACTGGCATGGCGTCGCAGTTTTAATTCGTAGTCCATGATCTGCCTCCATTAAAATTGGTTGGATTCACTAAGAACAGTTTAACAGTAACAAGCTTGAGCTGATAGCTGTTAGCATTATTTTTAGTGCACAAAAAGGAAAAGCGTTGCCCGTGCACGGACAACGCTTTTGATATTGAACGTTATTATTCAAACATTTTTTTCGTGGCACGCATCAATGTCTTGATGTCTTTATCATACCGCGGTGTTTTAACTAAATGACTCATTGGAATGCCGGTGAAATGATAAGCGGCAATCTCACCTGAACGAACAGCACTTTGCTCAGTGAAGACCATTTGGAATGGTTGTTCAGCGAATTCACCGGTAAAGGCAAGGTTTGTTGAATGTGCTGGAATCACGTCTGGCCGATCAACCTTGGCGCGATTGTTGAAGAGTGCTGAAGCATATGGCATATAAACAGGGATGTTGTTGATGATGCTTGCCATAATCTCATCTTGATGATCACGAATATTACTAGGACCGGGATCAACTTTAGCAAGCTGACCAATCAATTCCAGGGCCATCTCTTTACCCGTCATTTCGATATACGGCTTGTTGACAAATTCACCGTAGCGCCGTGGATAAAGGAAGTAGCCCCACAAGACGGTCTCGTTTGGTTTCTGGGTGGTAAAGTGCGGCTGATGATGTACCACGATTGACATCATGACATCTTTTTGCCCAAGTGCCGTGATTGGTTGGGTTGACATGAACGAATTCAGGGCGTTACCAGGGACTTGCGTTGTAATACGTTCGATTTCGTTAAGCAACAAATGATCTTTGGTCGTCAAGGTGAAGCTGACCCACTCGCTGGCTGACCGATCCGCAAAGAACTTATCAGGATTACCAAGGTTATAAAAATGCTCAGTCGCTTGTTTCCACAGACTTGCGGCAGCACCGTAGTCCATGTTTTCGACTGCTGCATGATCAAAGTCACCTTGAGTTGCGGAGTCGGTGATCGATCCATTCGTGAAGAAAACGGCGGTATCATCATCAACGGTAACATGTTCTTCGTCATCAGTCTCTGTGTTCAGAATGGTCAGGCCGGTGACGGTGATTTCATCAGTCATGGCCGTGTCTTTAAATTCAAACGCGGTGACACGCCGGTTCAAAATGATCTTGCAGCCTTGCTCCTTCAGGTAATTAATCAGTGGCAGCATAATGCTTTCAAATTGATTATAGCGGGTCCGGTTAACCCCGACTAAATGCTCAATTTGAGTAAATTCATAAATCATCATGTGCATGTACCGCCGCAATTCCTGCGCAGAACTTTGTGTGCGGAAGGCAAAGGTGGTTTCCCACATATACCAGAAATTGGTTTGGAACATGTGCGGATCATTCTTGAAGTAGTCGGCGATGCTAACATTGTCGAGCTTTTCTTCTTCGGAATCAGGCATCATGATTAACTTCGTCAGCAAAAGGCGATCCGTGTTATTCAGGCCCAAGTGTCCTGCTTGGATGATGCCAATACCGCCTTCCATCAACCGAGCTTTATCAAACGTCCGATGTTGGGCATCGAATTGGCGCGTGTCTTCTTCAGCTGTGAGTCCCGGTTCCGTTGCCGATGGAATCCGACTAAGCAAATCCATCAAATCGACATACGTCCGGTAATTCAACATCCGACCGCCCCGAGCAACATAGCCCTTCGTGTTTTCCATGGGATGATTTTTGTTCCAATATTCATCCACAGTATCGACTGTTGGGGCACCATCATTTGAACCATGGTCATCCAGTGAATAGAAGGTGATTTGATCACCTTGCCAATGAGCTTCCTGAATGAGATAAACAGCTGCAGCCATATTGGCCAGCCCTGCACCGATCATGATCGCCTTATGCTTGATCATTTTCCCGCCTCCTAGCGACTTTCGAACTTATTGTATGCGTCAGCGTCATCTTTAAACAGCTCCATTTTGTTTGCAAAGTAGCATGCGGTGCCGCCAGCAACCAGCGCAACGCCTAGCGCTGTCAATAAGAATTTCTTCATCTAAAAACGCTTCCTTTCTGATGTCACCTATATTATAGGCACAAGTAAAAGAAGCGTCTTTAGTCAAATTGTGATGTTTGTTCGAAAATTAACTTTTATTGTGGGCCAAGTGACCGCTTGCGGACAATGAAAGCAATCGACCCGTTTAACATCAAATCAGCCCGCTTGATCAGATTGCGTTCCGGTTCTTTCAAGGACTGCGCTAACCACAGCAGCACTTGCCCTACGATGGCTGCACCATAAAAGTTGCAGATATCGGCAACGGTTTGGGCTGGTGTTGCTGGGTCAATGTCCAAAACGACTGGTTTCACCATGTCGGTGGCTGACTGAAATAAGAATTCTTCCAGCATGTCACGGCCAACTGAATGAAACGCATTCAGACAAAAGATCTGATTAGCCACGATATAGTCAAGCACCAGCTGATACTTTGTTTCCCATGTGGCTGCGCCTAAGTCCTGCATCACTTTACGGCCAATGTCAGCCTCTAAGGTCCATTTCAGTAAGGCATAGATGTCATCAAAATGGTAATAAAACGTGTTGCGGTTGACATGTGCAGCTGCGCTTAACTCGGCAATCGTGATGCGATCTAATGGTTTGTGCTGCATTTGTACTTTGAGAACCTTGGCAAGATGCGCCTTAGTTTGATCAGATGTGGACATATGCAATCTCTCCTGTAGCCATGGTCAACATTTTTGGCATGAAAAACCGCTTGTCAGTTGTTCAAGCCGACAAGCGGCGATGACTTACTTTACCTTTAGTGGTTTCAATTGCGCTTCGATTTTGTCGAGGGTGACGTTGGCTTCTAGCAATGCTGCGGCTGCATAAGCCCCTTCAACAAACGCGACATCATAAACATGCATCTGTTTATCACTGACTTCTTCGGCAATGTCCAAATTCATTTTCGCACTGCCGAGGTCGTAGAAAACAAGCAGTTCAGAAGCTGGATTATCGCCAATTGCTTTTTGAATATGGTCGAGATCCGTGCCGATTTTGCCGTCGCTAGTACCGCCAGCTGTGGTGATGGGAACATCTTTAGCGACTTGTTTGATTAAAGTTTCAACACCATTGGCGATCGCCGGAACGTGTGAAACAAGTAAAATGCCTAGTGCCATAGGATCACTCCTTTACAAGTATTTGCCTTCATAGTTTGTCGGTTGTCGATCAAGCGGTCGCATCTAAATAGGCTTTCAACAATTCGCCAGTTGAAGCGGCGCCGGGATCAATGTGGCCGACACTCTTTTCACCAAGATAAGACGCCCGGCCGCGTTTAGCGATCATTGGCTCGGTGGAAGCAACCAACTTGTCAATGGCGGCGTCATCGAGCTTGCCTTGTTTGATCAAATCAGCTGCTGGTGCCCAGACATCAAGCATTGTCTTATCGCCGGTTTTGGCTTGGCCGCGCTTAGCGATACCCTTTGCGGCAGCATCGACGAGGTCGCCAAAATCGGTGTCGGTTTTGGCAAGCTTAGCCATTTCGAGAAAAGCCGTACCATACAAAGGTCCGCTGGCACCGCCGACTTTGCTCAGCATGGCCATCGCAATTGTCTTGAAGTCTTGAGCCAGATCGGCAGTCGGTGGCGTTTTTTCGAAGGCCGCTTTGATCGCTTCGACACCGCGCTCCATGTTGTTGCCATGGTCAGAATCGCCAATCACGCGATCAAGTTCGGTGAGATAGTCTTTTTCCTTGGTAATGCGGGTTTCAAAATTCGTCATCCATTTGGTTAATGTATCAGCGTTTAACATCGGTATCCCCCCAACCAACAGTGTGGGCTGACGCATTCAGGTAGGTCAGCCATTGCGGATCGTCTAAAGCCAACATGGTCAATGAGATGCCAGCCATGTCGAGTGATGTGACATAGTTGCCAGCTTTGGTGAAGCTGACAGGTAACTTTTCAGTCTTCAGTTCATTCAGCACATCGCCCATGAAAATGTATTGTTCAGACAACGGGGTAGCACCCATGCCGTTAACCAAGACGGCATACTTGTGGGCTTGTGGATCTTTGAACTCCGCCGTCAACTTGCTAATCAGTTGCTTAGCCAATTGTTTAGAGGTCGGCAGTTTTTCCTGACCGGTGCCAGGTTCGTTATGAATGCCAACACCGAATTCAATTTCATCAGGTTTTAAATCAAACCCGGGTTTGCCGACTTCAGGAACCGTTGCAGCGTGCAATGCTACGGCAAAGGACTTGGTGTTCTTAACGACGGCATCGCCTAACTTCTTCAGGTCATCTAGACTTAAACCAGCTTCAGCAGCCGCACCGATAATTTTTTCGGCAAAAATAGTACCAGCGACACCGCGCCGACCTTGCGTGTACAGTGAATCTTTGACAGCAACATCGTCATCAACGACTACGGATTCGACGGTGATATCGTCAACACTGGCAAGGTCTTTGGCCATGTCGAAGTTCATCACATCGCCTGAATAGTTCTTGACGATCATCAAAACGCCCGCACCTTGGTCAACTTCTTTAATAGCAGCGTAAATTTGATCTGGGGTCGGGGATGTGAAGACTTGGCCCGCCACCGCAGCATCAAGCATGCCTTGACCGACATAGCCGGCATGCAGCGGTTCATGACCGGAACCGCCGCCAGAGATGACGCCGACCTTCTTATGTTGTTTGAACGCGGCATCATTTCTGACGACCGCCGTTGTATCAGGAATCTGTTTCAAATATTGCGGATAGCTGGCAGCGAGTCCAGCAATCATTTCCGGGACAATATCGCCCGGTGCATTGATGATTTTCTTCATATTTGCAACTCCCTTCTAGTTATCAGTGTAACCCTAACAATGCTAAAATACAGTGATTTTCTAGCAGATATTGATGTTCAGATTGCCTTAAAAACGGTGATGGTGCATGTCATGCTGAGGTGGGTGGGTATCCAGCAAAATCAAATAGATGGCAATGCTTTGCTGCAGAAGGACGCATAAGAAAACCCGTTTTGCTGATAGCAGTCGGCAAGCGGGTGGGAAAAACTTTTAAGGGTGCATGGTTGATCAACTTATATTAATCATAAAGTAAGTCTAAAGCCTTTGCGATCGCTTACACAAAAAGACACAACAAATCTGACTTTGTTGCGTACGCGCCTGGCAGAAGACACATCTAAAGGAATCAGGCTTCGATCATTGGCCTCGGGCAGTTTAGTCTTTAAAATCAGTCACTGTTTCGATCGTATAATTGCCACTATTTTTGAGCAACTTCGAAACGGGACAGCGATTTTCGATTTCGTTGGTGAAAGCCTTAGCAGTATCGAAATCAACGCCTTTGACCATGACCTGGGCGTGCACCAAAAATTGATATTCAGCGCGGGCGCCGATGAAAGCGACCTTCACCCGCACGGCTCCTGTATGCGGCAAACCGTGCTCCTTTTCAACCGCTTCCAGCGTGGCTTCTAGACATGTGCTTAATGATAGCCCCAAAAGTTGCTCTGGGTTGGTTCCGGGATGATCATTCATCGGACTGCTGGTTTGCACTTTAAGTCCACCGGGAATATAAGCGTGGCCCTCCAGCCCTTCGTCATTAATAGCCGTCGCTGTATACAGCGGGTGGTTCCAGCGTTCATCTTGCATGGTGACGCCTCCTCATATAGGTCATTGCGGTAATTCAAGTTTTGGTGCGTGGATGCGAAACGTCATTACTTGGATCAGGTTTCTGATAAGGTTCCGGGACATTGGCGTGCTCAGGTGGCCGTTGTTCAAAGCCAATGTCTTTAGTGATGAGTGGACTGCCTTCCCAGATGAGATGTTCCAACAACGCCATTGTGGTTTGCGCATCGCTCAAGGCGGTGTGGGAAGGCAAATCAACCCCAAGCGCCTCTTTGTAATGTTGCAACGACGGGGTGTGCTTTTTGCCAATACCGAATGTTTTACGTGCCAAGGCAGCCACATCGAAGGCTTGCACTGGGGTGATATCGACATTCAGTCCCGCTCGTAGCGCACGCAGGTCGTTACTTAAGGCAAAGCCGACAACAAGTTCATGCTTCAACAATTGTTCAACGGCAGCTTTGGCAAGTGGCAACGGCTGACCATATTGGGACAACAGATCATCGGTGATGCCTGTGATTTTGACTGAAAATGGCATGACGTGGTGGTCCTCAGGTAATTGGGTAAAAATATCGAAGGCCCCATCAACTTGGTGATAGCGTACCCGGAGTAAACTGATTTCTGTCAGATCAAGTTGGTTGCGATCGGCGACGAACTCAGTATCGATGACAATGTAATCACCGCGTGCCAGCCGATCAACAACGTCCTTTTGCGAGCGCAGTGGGGCTTGATCTGAAGCTAATGTGGCCATGGTGGCTGCATCAAGTTGAATTGACTTAGCAGCGCGATCATTGGCTGCTTGGACCAACGGCGCTTCTTCAATGGCAAACTTGGCCGCAAGTCGCGTTGTCAAACGGTCGGCCTGCTCTTGCCGTTGACGACGCAGATCAGCTAAAGACTGGTCTGGATTGCCTAACGAAATGCCGAAGAGTCTGGCCAGCCAAGTCGCAGGAGCAGTTGGCATGCTGGTCAAAACATAGGCGCCGTTAAGATCGGCTAAAGAGAAAACGACCTGACCATTTTCAAGCCAATTTTGTAAGCCAATTGCAAGGAGGTGCACCCAGTCGCTAAAAGGTTGCATGATCAACGGCAATTTGTTGGCGGCTTTCATTTGATCTAACTGGTGAGCTGCCCCAGCGACAGCTAGAGCGAGGCCGCGCGTCAGACTTTTGCGATGATTACCAAAGTCTTGAACAGTGAATGCGATTGGGAGTAAGGCGCCACGCGGTCGTAAGGTATAGCGTAGGCGACCGCCTTCAGGATACCAGCGCGCGAGGTCAAACTGAACCTGCCCATGTGTATTGACTTGATTGGTTGAACTTGGCTGCTCTGGACGGTACTCGCGATGTTGGAGAATCGCCAACATCTCATCTAAGCGAATGCGAACTGCGGCGGCATTGTGGGGTTTTACGATGGGGTCACGCAACAATTTATTCAATTGTCGGCGAGCCTGCCGCGGTGAGCGTGTATTTCTTTGCCGATCAGTTGTACGAGCCATGGTGACACCTCCTTTGAGTGAAATTTTGAACACAGGAATAGTATACCAAGTGGACACGAGATTTCACATTTTTGCCATGATTATTCGAGACTAGCAGGTAAAAGGGGCCTTTATCCATGAATGTGGGTTAAAAACTTATTTACCCAAAACATGAACCGTCTATGGAGAATTGAAAAGCTTATTTTTTCAAAGAAAGTTTGCTTACAGATTAAGTTTGTGGCATAACTGTTGTATGGATATCAAACAATCAACAGACGAAACTGCCTTCAAACAACGAATTTTCTTTGCTTTGTCTGAACCTGGTCGCTATACGATTGTCCGCATGCTTTACCACGTCGGTCATGAGATGGGCTGCAACGAGCTGAACCAGCACGTGGAGATTGACAAATCAACGATGTCATATCATTTGCGAACGCTTCGGGAAATTGGCATGATTACCACGCGTACCCAAGGACGACAAAAATTTGTTACGCTGAATACAGGGAAAATTGAATCGGTTTTCCCGGGTTTACTTGAGAAGCTATAAATAAGCACATGGTTGCTTATTTTTTAGCACTGATTGTTTGATAATTTTAAAACCGTAAAACTGATTGGAGACTTTCTGATGAAAGAACGTAGACTTTCGTTTCTATTCTTCTTAGTGATGTTTGTGATTGGCACCGATACCTTTTTGGTTTCACCGTTGTTACCGACATTGACGCAATACTATGGCATTTCGACTAGTCTATCTGGTTTTATTGTCAGCGCTTATGCAGTGGGCTACATGATATCGGCATTATTGATTGGTCCGATTTCTGACCGGCATGACCGCAAACGTATTTTGATCATCGGGTTAATGGTTTTCACGTTGGCGACTGCCGGGTGCGGGCTGGCGAATACGTTTGCGATGATGCTTGTCACCAGATTCGTCGCTGGTGTCGCGGCGGCCACGGCCGGACCGCAAATCTGGGCGGCTATCCCGGTATTGTTTCCAAAGACGCAAGTTGTCAAAGTAATGGGATATGCCACGGCCGGTCTGGCGGTTGCTCAAATCGTTGGGGTACCATTGGGGAGTTACTTAGCGGTATGGTCATGGCGATTTCCGTTCTTCTTCGTTGGCGTCATTGCCTTGATGTTGACGATGTTGGTCGTGCGTTTCATGCCCAGTCTTAACGAGGCGATAACTTCACGTCTTGCAACTGGTATCTATCGCAAACTTTTTCAGAACAAAACCGTGCTTAAACTGCTAGGGGCATACTTATTGTTTCAAACTGCAAATTTTTGCGGTTTCGCCTTTATCGGCACTTGGTTTGCGAAAAGCTTCCATTTATCAGTTGGTGCCATTGGCAGCTTCATTCTTTTAATCGGCGTTGGTCAGTTTGTTGGCAGTTTGCTGGGCAACCGATTAGTCACTTGGTTGGGTCAGCCGCATGCGTTTCTGCTTGAGTTCTTACTTTTCATTGCTGGGTATCTGGTTTTGCCTTTCACCAATTCGCCACTGACGGCAACGGTCATCCTGGCATTTATCTATACAATCGGTGGCACACTGCTGCCATTGTTTATGAGTACCTTGCAAGAACACGCGGGATCAGCCCGCAGCACGATTTCCGCGTTGGCCAATGCCGTCATGTACCTAGGTGAGGCCATCGGTGGTGTGATCGGCGGTATCTTGATTAAACAGTTTACTGGCTTCTCGGGGATTGCCGTTTTTACAGCGATTGGCGCAAGCTTGGCGATGTTGTTATATGCCCAGCAGGGATATTTTAAGCAATTGCGGACGAGTCGTTAAACACATACAGTACGGCTCAATGAAGCTAGTACTGGAAGGCTAAATTCTTTTGCTAATTCAGTTATGTGGCCGCCCCACAGCATCCAAGCCATTTACAACGAAGACACTATTGTTCTTGAAGAATGAGAAAGGTATACTCGAGATAAGAACGTATGTTTGCTATTTGGGAAGAAGGTACCAGCATGCAAGAAAATTTATCTCAGAAGATCTTAGACTTGTTAGACAGTGGCCGGTTTTTGACACTTAAGGAAATAGCTAAGTTATTGAAGATGCCAGAGAAGCCGGTTGAGGAAACTTTATTACACTTAGTAGGATTACAGAAAATGAACCGACGTCACTTTGCAGGGCGCGATTATTTTCAGACCACTCAGCCGCAACAGGCGACCAGCAAATTAAGTGCAGTTGCAGATGATTACTTAGATCAACGACAGGCAGCCCATGCGCTTGGAGTAGCGCGAACTTGCTACCACCATTTGGCTGGGAAAGCTGGTGTTGCCTTATTTGACCAGCTGTTAGCCAAAAAGATGGTTGTGCTGACGGCACCAAATGTGTATCAGCTTACTGAAAAAGGCCGCCACGCATTTGCGCAATTCCTCGGGCGTCCAGTGCATCAGCTGAACATTCAGACTTGCATTGATTTTTCGGAACGCCGGGTTCATTTGGCTGGCAAGCTAGGCAATGATGTCATGGCTAAACTTGTCGCTGAGCATCAACTTGCTTTGACGCAGAATCGACGCGTGCAAGTGATCCAGCCGATTAAGATACAACCGCTGGAGGTACGATATGCTGGCTGAAAAACACCGTTGCGCATGGGGACAAACCAGTAATGACTTGATGCGCGAGTATCATGATGAAGAATGGGGGCGGCCCAGCCATGACAGTTGCCACTTATTTGAGCTTTTGTCGCTTGAAATCATGCAAGCAGGTTTGAGCTGGCAGACCGTTTTGAATAAACGCGCTGCTTTCAAACAGGCTTTTGCTAACTTTGACTATCGGCAGGTGCAGCAGATGGCACCGAAGATTCCTGTGCTCTTAGAAAATACGCAAATTATTCGGAATCGGCTGAAAGTGACGGCGATCATTAACAATGCGCGCGTGATCGCACAGTTAGCTGCCAAAGGCGAGGACTTTGATCATTACGTGTGGGCCTTTGTCAACAATCAGCCGATTCGTCATCATATTACCAGTCATGATCAGGTGCCTAACACAACCGACTTGGCCAAGCACATGAGCAAGCAAATGAAGGCAGATGGCTTTGCATTTACTGGTCCCGTCGTTATCTACTCATTTATGCAGGCTGCAGGGTTGGTCAATGATCATGAAGCCGACTGTTTTGTTAATCAAATACTTGATGAGTAACGAAATATGTATGAAAAAGCCCACTCGCTGAAATTTGCGAGTGGGCTTTTGAATGGCACTTAATGAAAAAATTAAAGTGCTTCTGGAACCATCTTAACTGGTTTGTTGCCAATCCAGCCGGTGATTTCTTTGAAGGTATCGGTGATAGCATCGGTGCCTGGCTTGAGCAGCTTACGAGGGTCGAAGCCCTTGCCTTGCTGATCCTTACCAGCTTCGATGTATTCACGCGTTGCCTTAGCAAAGGCAAGCTGGCATTCGGTGTTGATGTTCAACTTGGAAATACCCATGGTGATTGCCTTTTGAACTTGTTCTTGAGGGATACCAGAACCGCCGTGAAGAACGAGCGGCATCTTAACAGCGTCGTTCAATTCTTGCAGACGATCGAAGTGCAGGCCCTTCCAGTTGTCTGGATATTGACCGTGGATGTTGCCGATACCAGCAGCCAGGAAGTCGATCCCGGTAGCGGCTGATGTCTTGGCTTCTTCAACGTCAGCTAATTCGCCTTCGCCGACAACACCGTCTTCTTCACCGCCGATAGAACCAACTTCGGCTTCAACAGAAATGCCCTTGGCGTGAGCCAACTTAACGATTTCCTTGGTCTTTTCCAAGTTATCTTCAAAGTCGAGGTCGTGGCCGTCGAACATAACGGAGTTGTAGCCGGCAGCAATAGCTTCCTTGGCAGCTTCGTAGTTACCGTGATCCAAATGAATCACAACAGGAACGGTGATGCCCATGGCCTTAACCGTTGCTTCGATCATGGTCTGGCAGAATTCATAGCCGCCCATGTACTTAGCAGCACCCATAGATGTCTGGATGATAACCGGAACGTTCAATTCTTGCGCACCGGCAAGGATGGCGCGTGTCCATTCCAAGTTATTGGTGTTGAAGGCACCGATACAGTAGTGACCTTTATGTGCAGCTTTTACAAGCTCTGCAGCGTTAACTAATGGCATGTAGATATCCTCCTAGGAAATAAACAATTCACAACCGTTGTATTTTATCATATGTTGCGGGAGAAAAGGGCGAGAAAATGATGAGAGCTACTCGACCGGCGTGACGGCTTTTTATAACACCCGTCATACATATGTCTGTGTGTACGCAAAGTCACTTTGAATGTACCCCGTAATCAGGGAAAATGCTACTGATTTGCTCACTTTTTGCCGACAAAATAAAAAATGACCATCAAATTGAAATTTGTTTGAAACTGGTAGTTGTGTGACCGCAATCGGATATTTAGTCAAGATTAAATGAGATTACTCTCATAAAAAGAAGGCGGAAATTTGTTTATAAGTGGCACGTTTCACAATTTAAAATACTAACTAATAGAAAAGCAAATCGCAATAAGTGGGTATTTCTTAAATTGGGTTAGTTGTTGTATGGTTTGAAAAAATCTGAATTCACAAAGTCTGATCTCTTTGATAAATGAGATCACACTAAGAGCAGTTGACCATGCCGTTGAAAGAACTAAGGTGGAGTTGTCAATAAATTGATAACAATTGAGTTGTTTGCATGACGAAATGCGATAAAGGAGATTTTGATATGGCAACAAAAGCAGCAGATCAGTTAGTCAGTGTTTTGATGGATTGGCAAGTTAAACACGTTTTTGGATTGCCTGGTGATTCAATCGATACCACAGTTGATGCCTTACGTCGACATCAGGATAAGATCAAGTTTGTGCAGGTGCGGCATGAGGAAGTCGCCGCTTTGTCCGCAGCGGCAACTGCTAAGTTAACAGGCGGTTTGGGTGTTTGTCTCTCCATTGGCGGCCCTGGCGCCATTCATCTATTAAATGGTTTGTATGATGCCAAAATGGATCATGTCCCGGTTCTGGCCCTGCTCGGTCAGGTGACGACGAGCAACATGAATGAAGGCTTTTTCCAAGAAGTGAATACACCGAAGCTTTTTGACGATGTGGCGGTTTATAACAAAACTGTCATGGCATCGGATAACTTAGGACAAATTGTCGATACGGCGATTCGCACAGCCTTTACAGAAAAAGGGGTGGCAGTTTTAACCATTCCAGATGATTTGCCAGCTCAAAAAGAAACTGCTAGTTATCAGGACAGCGCTGCTGCTTTTGCCTTGAATGTGCCGAAAGTTGATCCTAAACAGTTAGAGAACGTTGCTTCGATGCTGCAACAGGCACAAAAACCACTTGCGTTGATCGGTCGCGGTGCTGAGCATGCAGGTGCGTTGGTTCAAAAGTTTGTCGAGGCCAATCACATACCGTTTATTCAAACGATGCCAGCAAAAGGCACTATTGCCGATGATCATCCCAATAGTTTGGGCAATGTCGGTAAACTAGGTACGAAGCCGGCATATGAGGCGATGAAAGCGACTGATCTCCTCTTCATGATCGGGACGAATTATCCATATACGCCTTATTTGCCAGCCGAAGGTCAAGCTAAGTGCGTTCAAATCGACACGCGCCCAGAAAACTTGGGCAAACGTTATTCAGTTGATGTTGCTGTTGACGGCGATGTTGGCACCTTTTTCACCGAACTGAATGCGAAGGGCTCCTTGCGTGATGATGATCGTTTTCTGAAAGCTTGCCAGAAGAATATGGAAAGCTGGAATAAGTGGATGAGCGAAAAGCGCTTGCTGGCTACTAATCCGGCATCGCCTGAAGCAGTCTTCGCGACGATTGATCAAACCGCGCCAAAAGATGCGATTTACTCGATTGATGTCGGTACGTCCACATCATGGGGTGCCCGTTTCTTGAACGTTCAGCCAACGCAAAAGTATGCAATTTCCGCATGGCTGGGAACCATGGGCTGTGGCTTGCCAGGCGCGATTGCGGGTGCTGAGGCTTTTCCAAAGCGGCAAAATATCAGTGTCGCAGGGGATGGTGCCTTCGCGATGGTCATGCAAGACTTTGTCACAGCAGTCAAGTACAAGTTGCCGATCATCATGGTTGTCATGAATAATCAGAAGTTGGCATTTATTGAATATGAGCAGCAAAGTGCCGGTCAGCTGAACTATGAAATTGATTTGGCTGATATGGACTATGCCAAAATTGCTGAAGCAGCAGGCGGCATTGGCTACACCGCTCGCAGCAATGACGAATTCAAAAATGCATTAGCCAAGGCATACAAAGAGACCGATAAACCAGTTCTGATCAATACCTACGTCCAAGACGATGCACCGCTTCCAGGCAAAATCGTTGGTGATGAAGCAAAGGGTTACATGAAGTACGGTTCCGAATATCTTGAGAATTATTGGAAGATTCCGTCCATGCCGCCATTGAAGGATATTATGCGGCAATTCTTCTAATTTTCGATTAGCTTGTATCAAAAATAAATGGCTTCAATAAAAAATCCTCACTCCGAGTCACGTCCGAAGTGAGGATTTTTTTTACTTAGAGGGTCTCCCGCCAAGCCGCCATCTCTGTTTGCCATGTCTTGCGAGCCTCATCGCCAGGGGACATGTTGTTAAGTGTCACTTGCGCCAGCTGCTTGTCGAACGAAACATCGAAATAGGTCCAATAGCCGAAAACGTGACCGGCATGGCTGAACCAATTTGGCGTTTTCGAATGCATCCACCCCATACCGTAGAAGTCGTGGGTGAGGGTCAGTGCCTCGTGCCAATCTTTTTCAGACAGAATATCGTGGCGCAACACGGCCTGCGCCCATTTGGCAAGATCGGTTAAGGAGCTGACAACGGCCCCGTCCCCACCTTGGTAGGCACCTCGGCCAAGCACGACAGGTTTACCAGCCGTAACGTCTAGGTCATCATAACTGTTGGCCTCAGCATATTGTGTCCCAAGTCGTGTCTGAGTCATCGCCAGCGGTTCAAAGAAATGTTCCTCAAAAAAGCGTGCTAACGAATCGCCAGTAATTTTTGAGATGATGAAACCAAGCAATAAGTAATTACTGTTGGAGTAAACGCCTTTTTCACCCGGTGTAAAATCCAGTGGATGTTGATTTAGCAACGAAATGACCTCGGTAATCTCATCGCCATGACCAAGATCTTCCAAAATAGGGTAGCTAAGATGGGATTCACTGGCACCAGGCATGCGTTTGGCATAATCAGTTAGTAAAAGCTCGGTGTAATCAGGAATGCCACTGGCCATATTCAACATCTGACGCAAGGTGACTTGATCGGCATAGCGATAGTTCGGCACATAATCTACTAAGGACGCCTCTATGTCGAGCTTGTCAGCAGCGTTCAGGAGCAACACGCTATCAGCGGTGAATTGTTTACTTAGCGAACCTAAGCCACTAGTTGTTTGAAGGGTAAACGGACGTTTCATTGAAAAATCGGCGGCACCATTTTGCCAACTTGAAAGTATTTCAGTCGGATTCACCATGATGGTCGCCCCATTGAGATGGTACTTTTCATTAATCTTTTGATAGCCTTGCCAATCAGTCAATTGATTTCCTCCTAACCGCGCCAGCTCAGGCTCTTAAACGCGTTCACCAGCCCAGAAACCGGGCTGGTGAACGCTCTCTTAAAGTCGGACGTCAACGCCGAGGCCTGGTCGATCTGATAAGGTTAAGGTCGGACCGTCTGCGGTGAAGCCGCCGCTAAGCCAGTCAGTTTCTGCCAGCAACATGAAACTGTCGATATCGCCGTAGTGCACATTCTCGTGTGCGGCGATGAAGTGAGCGGATGCGGCTGTCCCTAGGCGAGTTTCGGCATTGCAACCGACCATGCAAGGTACGCCGGCAGCTGCGGCAGTCGCGTCAATCGCCGCGGCGCCGAACAGCCCGCCCGATTTAGCCAGCTTGATGTTGATCAAATCGGCGGCGTTCAGGCGAATAGCATCGGCAGCATCATGGGCGTTGTGGATACTTTCATCAAGCATCAAGGCAACGGGTGACTGTGCGCGTAACAAAGGTAGAGACAGCAACTGCCAATCAGGCACCGGCTGTTCTATGGCAATTAAATTGGGGGCCCTGAGTTGGGCTGCAATTCTTAACGTTTGCGATACAGTCCAAGCTTGATTAGCATCCACTTTTACCGAGATGGTGGGGCCGACTGCAGCACACACCGCGTTAATGGCGGCGATATCGGCGGCTTCGTTGTCCCCAGCTTTTAACTTTAATGCCGTGAAACCAGCGGCCACATATGTCCGCGCTGAAGCCACCATTTGAGCCGGAGTGCCAATCGGAATCGTGATATCCGTGGTGACGATATGGCTATGACCACCAAGCAGTTGCCATAGCGGCAAGCTGGCTGCTTTACCTAAAATGTCGCTACAGGCGGTGTCAATCCCACATTTTAATGCTGTATGACCAGCCATCACGACATCCATGCGTGCATGCACCTGTTCAAGATTGCGCGGATCGCAGCCAGTTAAAGTATTGACGAAAACTGGCAGAGCAGCTTGTTCGGTTTCATTGGTTTCGCCATTTACCGGTGCGTAAGGCGAGGCTTCACCATAGCCGGTGACGCCATCATCAGTCTCGATTTTGATGATCAGTGTGGTGATGTCCCGCAACTCGCCCAAGGCTAACTTAAAAGGCGTTTTAAGTTTTACCTGCCGAGGGAACGCCGTGATTGCTGTGATTTCCATCGCTTACTCCTTCATTTTAGACGTGGTGTCTGTACCTGAACCTGACAGACAAGATTCAGAAAGTATGAAGCAACTGTAGCATCGCTTGCCACCGAATTCAAATCAAAATCTCATTTTGCCAATCTGTTTGTTTTGCGTCATATACACAATGGTTGCACATGCTAGCGGTGACTGCGATGATGGACTTATATTCTTAGAAGGAGCGTTATGTTATGTCAGATATATACGATGATCCCGCATTTTTTAAAGCATACAGCCAGATGGATCGGTCCAAAAAGGGACTAGCAGGTGCCGGTGAGTGGCATGAATTAAAAACAGTTCTGCCAGATTTTTCTGGTAAACGGGTATTGGATTTAGGCTGTGGCTATGGTTGGCATTGCCGCTATGCTGCTGAGCATGGCGCCAAAAGTGTCCTCGGCATTGATACCTCCGCTAAAATGTTGGCTGAGGCAGCAGCAAAGACGACCGACCAGCGGATCACTTATCGCCGGATGGACATGCAGGCGATTGATCAATTGCCGGATCAGTTTGACATTATTTTGAGCTCGCTGGCCATTCACTACATTGAGGATTACGCCCAGCTTGTGAAAAAAATCAGTGATAAGCTGCCAGTTGGCGGTCATTTTGTCATGTCGGTTGAACATCCAATTTTTACAGCCCAAGGCAAAGAAGAGTGGGTCACGGATGATCAAGGGCACAACCTTTACTGGCCCGTTGATCGCTATTTCGATGAAAGCCAGCGGAAGACTGATTTTCTGGGGCACCAGATTAAAAAATACCATCGCACTTTGACGACTTATCTCAATACCTTGCTTGATCATCAGTTACGGTTGAATCGCGTGATTGAGCCGACACCGACAGATGAAATGGTTAAAACCATTCCGGGGATGGCAGATGAATTGCGACGGCCGATGATGCTCATTGTGGCGACTACCAAAACGGCGTATACTCATGAAAAATAAATCCTAAGTAGAATAGAAGGAAATCAATCGTGAAGCCAAAAATTGGGATTCCCACAGATGAATTGATCGAAGTTAACCCAGTGATGCCAAACAACCATCCTGCCTATGCGCCGCATGATTTGAAAGAGGCTTTTATTAAACTTGATGCTTTGCCGCTGATCATTGCGTTTCCTGATGATGTCAGCCAGACTGAGCAGCTTGCGCAAGATTATGTGCAGCTGATTGACGGTCTGATGCTGCCTGGTGGTCCGGATGTTGATCCCACATTCTATGGGGAAGAACCGCATCCCAAGATTGGCATGACGCTTTATCAGAAAGATCTTTTCGAAATTGCATTGATCAAAGCGGCACTGGCGGCAAATAAACCGATTTTTGGTATCTGCCGTGGCATTCAGATCATGAATGTGGCGATGGGCGGTACGTTGTATCAGGATTTGGAAAGTCAATACCCTGATTTGAAAATTCAGCATCCCCAAGCCACACTGGGCCAATTTGCGACCCACCATGTTGATTTGACACCTGATAGCCGATTGGCTGCCTTGTATGGGAAGACCACGATTAAAGTGAACTCGCGGCATCATCAGGCAGTTAAAACTGTCGGCAAGGGCATGCGGGTGACAGCGGTGGCTCCTGATGGCGTTGTTGAGGGGATGGAGTCAATTGACAATGATCTTTTTCTCGGGGTGCAATGGCATCCAGAGAACATGTGGCAACAAGAAGATCCGCAACAATTAGTGGTTTTTCAAGACTTTTTAGATCGGATTGCTACACATCAAAAATAAGGATGTTACGATTAGCTCGAATAACAGAACAAGCACCTGATCAGCTCAAAAATTCTTTGAGATTGGTCGGGTGCTTGTTTTATTTCGATGAAGGCCTTGGTGCTTCATGATTGTCGATAGTTTTTCGGGACAAGGATATGGTAGCTGCTGTAAAACCTGCCAAATTAGTGACGCTATTTGCAAATTCCCCCGCAACAATTTTTAGACAATCTTTCCTTTTATTTAAAATCATGTAACATTAGGGCCGAACGATACATATGTAACGGTGTTTTTTAACCGGGTGTATCTGAATAATTGGCGAGGGCATTCTAAGAGGAGGAAATCAACATGGGCGATGAAGCCGTCATCGAGCAGCTGACAGAGAAGCAAACTGAGCTGATCGAGTTTCTGTATGTGGATTATAACGGGTTAACGCGTGGTAAGGTGATTCCGCTTGCTAGCTTGAAGGCCAAGCTGGCTGATGGGATTGGGTTGACCAAAGCAACCTTGAATGTCAGTGAACGTGATACGATTTTGCCGGTGGCGGACATGACGCCTATTGGCGAACTGCGCCTTGTTGGTGATCCGGCGTCGGCACATGTCCTACCCTATATGCCGCAAGTCGCCACCTTAATGGGAGATATTTACAATCTTGATAAAACCCCGTACGCATCTGATCCGCGGTCCATTTTGAAAAAAGTCGTCAAGCAGCTTGCTGATGCTGGCTTCACGGTCAAAATGGCCTATGAAAATGAATTCGAGTTATTTACTGGAGATAAAGATCATCGCGAACCGGCAATGCCACATGTCGCCTTTTCCACCGAGTCGATGGATTTTGCGTATCCATTCATTCTGAAGGCGATCGATCAACTGCAAAAAGTCGGCATTATGCCGAACGCTTATTACCCAGAAGGTGGCATTGGTCAGCATGAGCTGAGCATGTTGCCGAGTGATCCGGTGACTGCTGCGGACAATGAGGTGATTTACAAACGGATCATCAAAAATACTGCGAAGGCTTTTGACCTATATGCCTCATTCGCGCCAAAGCCGCTAGTTGATTCGGCCGGGTCAGGGGCACACATTCACTTGTCACTTTGGCAAGATAAAGAGGATGCTTTCTTTGATGACAAGGCAGCGATGCAACTATCCACGATTGGGCAGTATTTTGTCGGCGGTGTTTTGAAACATATTCAAGGTTTACTGGCATTGACCTGTCCATCGGCTAATTCATATCAGCGCTTGGCACCTGGTCATTGGAGCAGTGCATACGCCACATATGGTCAAGACAATCGTGAGGCGGCAATTCGCATTCCGTCAACCAGTTGGGGTGATCCGGCCAGCTCGATGAACATCGAACTCAAGGCAAGTGATGCGACGGCTAATCCTTATTTGGCTTTTGCTGGTTTGCTGGCGGCAGGACTTGACGGCATCACAAATCACATGCAACCGGATGGCTATTGCGATGTTGATCCAGCCAGCCTCAGTCAAGCTGAGCGCGATGCCAAAGGGATTCAGCTTCTGCCACGCACACTGAGCCAAGCGGTTGACGCTTTTGAGGCAGATTCGCTATTCCAGCAAGTATTTGGCAAGCAATTGGTCGATGCCTACGCGAAAATCAAGCGCGAGGACGATCAGTATTATGCCAAATTGGCATTGGAAAAAATTGCTGCCTTGCATCGCGAATTGTATTAAACTATTTTGACATGATCGTTGTCATGAAGGCTGGCAGCGATCACGTTGTATGAAGGCACTTCGCTTTAAAACTTCTAGGAAAGCGTGAGCTGGTCATTGCACCAGCAAACGTGTGAAGGAGGAAATATTTTGGACGACTTATCTGAGTTTGTCGACCAAGTCCCATTGTTGGATCATCATTGCCATTTTTTGATTGACGGCAAGGTACCGAATCGTGACGACCGGCTCGCGCAGGTATCAACGGAAGCAGACAAAGATTATCCGCTTGCCGATACCAAAAATCGACTGGCTTATCACGGCTTTTTAGCCTTGGCTAAGGAGTTTGCGCTTGACGCAAACAATCCATTAGCGGCCATGAATGATCCCGGCTATGCGACCTACAACCATCGGATTTTCGGCCATTTTCACTTTAAGGAGCTACTTATTGACACTGGGTTTGTGCCGGATGATCCGATTCTTGATCTTGATCAGACGGCAGAGCTCGTTGGTATACCAGTGAAGGCGATCTATCGGCTTGAGACGCACGCCGAAGACTTCATGCTGGAACATGATAATTTTGCGGCTTGGTGGCAGGCGTTCAGTAACGATGTGAAGCAGGCCAAGGCCCACGGGTTCGTTGGGTTCAAATCCATTGCTGCTTATCGGGTTGGACTGCACCTTGAACCGGTCAACGTGATTGAGGCAGCAGCTGGATTCGATACGTGGAAGCATTCAGGCGAAAAGAGACTGACTTCCAAGCCGTTGATTGATTACATGTTGTATCACGTTGCGCCGCTCATAATCGCGCAAGATATGCCGTTGCAATTTCATGTTGGTTACGGTGATGCTGATACCGATATGTATCTTGGCAATCCGCTGCTCATGCGCGACTACTTGAACGCTTTTACCAAAAAAGGCTTGAAAGTGGTGCTGTTACATTGTTATCCATACCATCGCGAAGCCGGATATCTTGCCAGCGTGTTTCCGAATCTGTACTTTGATATTTCACTGTTGGATAACTTAGGACCAAGTGGGGCCAGTCGGGTTTTCAATGAAGCTGTCGAATTGGCACCATATACGCGCATCCTATTTGCCTCCGACGCCAGCACCTACCCAGAAATGTACGGGTTGGCAGCACGGCAGTTCAAGCAAGCCTTGGTGGCACATTTTAACCAATTGCCATTCGTTGACCTCGCCCAGAAAAAGGAATGGATCAATGCCATCTGCTGGCAAACAAGTGCCAAGCTCTATCATCAAGAGCGTGAACTGCGCGTTTAGAAACCGGAGCATAAGCGGCCTTAAGCCTAAATGGCCGGGTTTTGGCCATTTAGGCTTAAGGTCCTTATGTGGAGGTTTCTGCGCAAGTGAACGCGTTTAAAAGAGAGCGCGATTCAGCTCGGTTAGAAACCAGAGCATAAGTGGGCACAAGTGCGATGGCCGTTCTTTGGCCATTGTGTTTGTGGTCCTTATGTGGAGGTTTCTGGGCTGGAGAACGCGTTTAAAGAGGAGTTCCTTCACTAATCATGCAAAAACGTAAAAAATTAACCTTACTCGAGGTATTCGGTCTCTCGATAGCCATGGTTGCCCCAACTGGCGCCATGTCCTTCAACACGGCAAGTGCCGCCGCCAATGCGGGCATCAATATGCCCATTGCTTTCTTGCTTGGTGGGATCGGCGTGTTATTTGTTGCGATTTCTTTTGTCGAACTTGGCAAGCGCATTCCCGGTGATGGGTCAGCCTATGCTTATAATGCCAAGGCGCTTGGCGAAAAGGCGGGCTTCATTTCCGGCTGGCTGCTCGTGCTGACGTACGTGACCTTTGTTTTCAGTTCGGGCGCCATTGTCGGCAATTTTGCTGACGTGTTTTTAAGTCATTTTGGTATTCATTTACCAGTCAACTTGTACAACATCATTGTGCTGCTGCTTGGCGGCTGGCTTAGCCATAAAGGCATCGAATTCTCGACAAGGCTAACGCTGGTGCTTGAGCTGTTGGCGGTTTTGGTGCTGAGTGTCCTGACTGTCGTGATCATTTTCTCAGGTGGTCGCAGCGGCAATTCAGTTCAGCCGTTTATTCCACAACCGCATATGGCGACCGGCCTTGGTATGGGCATGGTATTTGCTTTGATGTCTTTTGCCGGCTTTGAAGGCTCGGCGACGATTGCGCCACGGGCCACCCATCCGCGCAAGGCGATTAGTATTGCTTTGCTGGGTGCCGTTAGCTTTGCAGCAATTTTCTATTTTCTTGTCAGTTACGCCGAAGTCATCGGTTTTGGTTCCGCCCACATCGGCGATCTTGCGAAAAGTACCGCGCCAATGAACTTTCTTGCCACCCATTATCTAGGCACGAACGCCGCAATTTTCATGGACTTTGCGGCGATGGTTAGTTATTTTGCCTGCTACTTCGGTGCGCTCAACGCCGGCGCTTTCATGCTGGAAGCTTTAGGCAAAAGTGGCTATCTGCATCCTTGGCTGGCAGAACTATCAGGTGACAAGCAGACCCCGACGCACGCGCTGGATGGCATCACTGGCTTAGCGTTAATCGTTTATGCGATTTTTGCAATCGGCTTAGGTGTGAGCGCGAGCGACATGTACAACTGGTTCGGAACGATTGGCATGCTCGGCTTGCTAACGGTTTACGTGCTGGTCAACATTGGCGCCATTGTTTACTTCCGCAAAGACAAGGGGCGATCAATGTTTAAACATGTGTTGGCACCAGTCATCGGCATTCTCGTGCTCATTTACCCAATTTACACCAGTCTTTGGCCGATTCCGGCATTCCCGATGAACACCTTCCCATACATCGCGATCATCTGGTTCCTGATCGGTCTATGGGTCGCAACCAAGCGGCGCAATGTTGAAACGACTTTAGAAGATTTCTAAAGTTATGACCCAAAAAGCTCACCATTTTTGATGGTGGGCTTTTTGATTGGACGTAGGTTGCGACTATCGGTCGGTCGCTACAACTTGCGAATGTCTAATGCCGGCCTTGACATACTTCTCCGTACCATCAGCCACGGCTTGGCGATAGTAACCTTGCTTGTACTCGATTTTATCGAGGGTTCGTTGTAGGTCAGCCATTTGGGCGAGCACCGTGACGTGTAACTGGTCAAAAAAGTCACGGCGTTTCTTTAAGGTTGTATCGCCTTCAAGATTCCACTGCATGAACGTTTTGATATCCTTGATCGACATACCTGCTGTTTTCAGACACTCGATCATTTCGAGAGCGCCAAGATTCTGGTCATCAAAACAACGGGCACCAGAAGCGTCTTTTTTGAGTTCAGGGATGAGTCCTTCCTTGTCGTAGTAACGAATGGTGGGGATCGATAGCTTTGTCATCGTGGCAACTTCACCAATTGAATAAGATTTGGACATATGATGACCTCCAATTTTTTAAATAATCGCTTGACCTAAAGCTAACTTTAGGGGTTAGGGTGAGTGTAGCACTTGATCAAGCGTAAGGAAAATCCACTCGGTCACGAACGTTTGGTAGTGATGACTGGGATGAAAGATCAAGGCAGCATTATTTGTCGAGGAGGGACTATTATGTTAGAAGCAACTTATACATTAGCAAATGGCGTACAGATTCCTAAAATCGGGTTTGGCACTTGGATGATTGATGCCGATGCTGATGCTGCGAAAGCTGTTCATGAAGCCATTGACGCCGGTTATCGCCATATTGATACCGCGGAGGCATATGGTAATGAAGTCGGTGTTGGTGAAGGTGTGCGTGCGTCTGGGATCAATCGCAAAGACATTTTTGTGAATACAAAACTGGCTGCCGAAATCAAAAACCATGATGAAGCGGTAAAAGCGATTGATGACTCATTGCAGAAGCTGAACTTGGACTACATTGACATGATGATTATTCATGCACCGAAACCCTGGGCTAAGTACGATGAACCCAATCGTTATTTTGAGGGCAATTTAGAAGCGTGGCGCGCCTTGGAGGAGGCATACAAAGCAGGCAAACTCCGCGCAATCGGCGTTTCTAACTTTGACCCGACTGATTTGGAAAATATCATCAAGCATGCCAAAATCGCGCCAATGGTGGATCAAGTTTTGGCCCACATCACGCAGACGCCATTCAAAACGATTGATTATGCTAAGGCACACAACATTTTGGTTGAAGCTTACTCACCATTTGGTCATGGCGAAATGTTCAAAAACACCGCAATTCAAGCCATGGCTGCTAAGCACCACGTTTCGGTTGCTCAGCTTGGTATGCGGTATCTGTTGCAACTGGGCCTGCTACCATTGCCAAAAACGGTCAACCCAGAACATATGAAGGCGAATGCTGATGTCGATTTTTCAATTGACGATGCTGACATGACCACACTCAAGCAGATGAAGCCGTTGACGGATTATGGTCAGTTTCAGAAGTTCCCGGTTTACAGTGATCGTTTGAGTTAGTGCCGACACACTGCTGGTAATATCAGAAAATTGATACGACAAAATGAGGTGCTGATAAAAAGCGCCTCATTTTTGCTATCCTTGTGGGGATTTATCAAAACTGCTCAGTTGATTGCCGATATTAAGCCCAAGGCCCATTAACCACGACTTTACCAATCATATGCCCTGACTCAACCAAGGCATGGGCTTGGCGCAGATTTTCGGCATTCAATGGCTGCAGGGTTTTGGTTAGTAGGGATGGACTCGATATTGTTTGCTTTGAGTTCAACAATTAAATCGTGATAAAACTTCTTCGTTAACCTGACGAGTATCTTTTGGAGAAAATTCGCGACCAAGCAATCAAAAAACGACATCTATTGAAAACCATTTCTTTAAATAAGCGAATATCTTCTAGGAAAGCTTATTTGTTAGCTATGGAACTTTAAAAAATGACATTCAAAAGATCAATCAGATGTTTTCGAAATCTGGCGTTAGGGTAGTCATTCGCGATAATAAAATTCAGGTTACCGGAAATGAAAAAGACAAACGCCGACTGATTTCGCATTTCATTATGGAGGAAGCACCTCATCATTTCGTTGATCGATCCTTGCTCACACAAAACTTTAATCGTACCGATGTTGAACAGATCGAGCAAATTATCAAAGAAGAATTAGCGCCATCAACATTAAAACTCAATGATTATGCATTGATAAATCTCATGATGCATTTATTGATTATGATTCAATCCTTACATCACGACGATACATTGCTATCCCGCGATGCCTATAGTTCATGGCTAAACACGTATGATGCGGCTATTGTCACGAAAATTATTAAACGTATTGAGAACGTTTTTAACCTTATTTTAAATAAACATGAGCGTGAAGAGATCCACATGTTGTTTCATGCTAATGTTGACCATTTACCGCTAAGTGATCGTGACAAGTTAACCACAACTGTTGGTGACAACATTGTGCGAGCGATGAGCTCATTATTTGCAGAAGTCCAACACATATTTGGGATTGATCTAGATAACGATTATTTCGTTTTTCCGTTCAGCTTGCATCTCAACAAATTATTTTCTCGCGCCATGCAGGGATCCAGTCTGAACAGTCCGCTAACCGAATCTTTAAAGCAGGATTTTCCGGTAGTTTTTGAGCTGGCAGTTTTTGTTTCTTTTCGGCTTAGTCAATTGTTGCACATTCCAATCACGGAAGGCGAACGAGCATATATTGCACTGCATATTGGTGCTGAATTAGATCGCCAAAAGCAACACTCTGAAAAATCAGAACAGCTATTTTTTCACCGAACTATATGAATTTGAACACGCAACTGTATCAGCATGTTTCTAAGCAATTTGAGCATGATTTGAATGTTGTTGCCTTGGTGAATGACCCTTCTGAGCTTGATAAGCTCGATGTTTCGCTGCTTATCACGACAGTACCTCAGGCTTCATCGATGGCTTATCGAGTCGTGACAATTTCGCCTTTCATGACGAGTAAAGAGAAAAGCACCATCATGGCGACAATTGAGGAACATCGTCGTAACGTACAAAGGGATTTTTTAAGACGCTATTTTGATATCTACTTCGGTGAGCAATTCTTCTTTACATTGCAGCCAATCATGCAACGGGATCAAGTTGTGACCTTGATGTGTGATCAACTGGAGCACCGCCATATTGTGTCTCCAAGTTTTCGACAGCATGTTTTTGAACGTGAAGAAGCGGCTGGTACTGCTTTTGGGACAGTCGCTTTGCCACATTCTGTGTACATGGAAGCAAGGCAGACAGCTTTTAGTGTCGGCGTAGCGAAAAACTCAATTCGTTGGGGAGAGCGACGTGTCAATATTGTCGTTCTTGCAGCTATTAGTCAAAATGATCAACAGCGCTTTATGCGTTTGTATGAAGCCTTAATCACGATGTTCAGTGAGCCGCAAGTGGCGACTGCCCTTGCACGTGTTAGGAATTTTGAACAATTTAAAAATGTCGTCAAAACAAACATGTGAGGTGGCTTATTGCCCTAGTTTTTATAACATGATGTGTCAGCATACTGAGCCTAAATTAAAAAGTGGTTGACCACATTAGCAACAAGCTAATGTGGTCAGCCACTTTTTAATTTTAGCGCTAAGAATCACATTTCGGCCACAGAACAATGCTCCGTACTTAAATCTCGAATTCTGCGTTTAAGGGTAGCCGTGCTAATACCGGTTTCTTTGGAAATTTGTTGATACGTCTTACCGTGCATATGTGCATCGAAAGCTTTCCTAATTTGTTGGTCACTATAAAGCTTTTTGCGACCTTCATGGTAATTGGGATTATGTGCTCGAGCGTATTTTTTCCCTTCTTGTGTCCGACTAATAATCAGGTCTCGTTCAAATTGGGCGAAAGCCGAGAAAACGGTGAATATCAGTTTGCCGGTCGGTGTCTCGTCAATGAGACCAACATTCAGGATGTGTATCCCAACATGATGATCAAACAATGTCTGCATGACATCCAATGCTTCACGCGTATTCCGCGCAAAGCGATCTAACTTTGTCACGACCAAGATATCACCAAACTGCAACTTAGATAATAACTGTTTAAAAACCGGCCGACCCGTGGTCGTGCCGGTGTATTTTTCCTGATAAATTTCATCGACACCTGCTCTACGCAGTTCTTCTATTTGTGACTCAAGACGCTGGCCTTCAGTGCTGACGCGTGCATAGCCATATCTCATCAAAACACTCCTATCATCAAGGCCGAATTGTATCACAACTTGAAAGATTAGAGCCGAAAGCAAGAACTCCCAAAATTATAGCATAAAAATGTTTTATGGAAACAATTAGAATTAAATAACTATCGGTATTTATCGTTGAGGCTGTTTCTTATTTGTTATTAAGTGGACAAAAAGACTGGCTCTTAAGTGTCGAGTTGTAAGCGCAAGAACAATTGCAATGTCAGTGGCTAAAAGTTCGCCTGAGAGGAGGGTAAAAATGTGACGAAGATGACAGCTAAAGTGGCGAGAACTGGGCATTTGTTCGCGGTCTTATTGATTTTG